>Ga0209345_10000740_pt1 | contig 41638 bp, 41 predicted proteins | sample Cruoilmetagenom7_FD_187294 | JGI IMG/M metagenome (GOLD analysis project Ga0209345, IMG submission 187294) | Oil polluted marine microbial communities from Coal Oil Point, Santa Barbara, California, USA - Sample 7 (SPAdes) (version 2) | ecosystem: Environmental > Aquatic > Marine > Oil seeps ...
ATTGAAACATTTTACAACACAATTAGACGACACTCTGCAAATGATTACAAAAGCCCAAACAATTATGAAAATGAATATTACGATAAGTGCGCCTGAAACAGTGTCTACTTTTCGTGGGTAACATCAGTGTATAAAGGAAATAAAGGGTGCGGTGACAAATGACAGTCATTTCTGTGTGTAAAACTTCTCAGCTGACACCGCACCCATTCATTATAATGATCCGCTACCATTTTTTATATAACTAATAATAAACTTTAGGAAGAATAAAATCGCATGTCTCTAACATTGCCAAGTAGATTTGAAGAAAAAATTAGTGTTAATAATGCAATAAATGGTTGCTTACATGTTGTATTGAGTAAGTTTGAAGATTGGTTGAGTGATAACTCATTGGAGTTTTTTCCAGAATATACAGATCATGGCATATCACATGTTCAGAGTGTTATTAATACAGCAGATGAATTAATAACTGAAGAGTCTTGGGATGTTCTAACGGCTGAGGATGTTTATGTGCTCGTTTCATCCATTTTGTTACATGATTGTGCGATGCATATTTCTAAAGATGGGCTATGGAGTTTGCTAAAGAATGAACAGTTCAATGGTGTATTGCTAGGCTTTGGTTTAGAGTCACCGTGGAGAGATAAATGGGAGACGTATAAAAAGAGCTTATATAAATACACGGAATCAGATTGGTTAAGTCTATTTTCTGAGTATCGAGATGTAGCTATACCGAATGTAGATGAGGTGAGTTTAGATGATAACCAAAAGATTGTTATAGGTGATTTTATACGTCAATATCACGCGAATATTGCGCAGGTAATATCTATTTATGGGATTCCTATAAGGGGTGGAAAATATGAAATATTTGATCACGAATTTAATCATTTAAATGAGCTTTCTGGGTTTGTGGCTAGAAGTCATAATTATTCATTAAGAAGCATGGTTGATATGATTGGTGATAATGAGAGAGGAAGGGAATATAGAAACACACATCCGTGTTATCTCATGGGTGTTTTGAGGTTGGCTGATTATTTACAGTTTAGCAAGGAAAGAACACCAAAAGTATTGTTCCACACAAAAGGCATATGTAGTCCAGTATCAATTTTTGAATGGAAAAAGCATTTTGCAATTTTGAGTACAAATAAATCACAGCCAGATATGGAGTTACTATTTGTTAATGCCTATCCAGAAGATGCCAGCACATTGATAGGAGTGAAATCCCTGTTAGAGGGGTTGCAATCAGAATTTGATGAATTCTGGGCTGTAAGTGGTGAAATATATAGTAGATACGAACATTTACAGTCATTAGGCATCATATATAGAAGAGTTAAATCTAATATTGATAATGCAAGTGAATATGTAAGTAGTAATCACAAACAGTTTTATCCAGAATTGCTACGTATAAACTCAGATGATCAGAAGATATATCCTTTATTAGTTGGACCACTTTATGGGAAGAAACCACAAATTGGTTTAAGAGAATTGATGCAGAATTCAATCGATGCATGCAATGAGAGATTTAGTGTAAATAATAATGATGACGCTACTAAGACAGAAGTACCATATTCTATACACGTAACAATTAATGTTGATGAGAATGTATTAAGCATTGTCGATGAAGGCATTGGTATGGATATCGATATTGTAAAAAATTACTTCCTTAGAATAGGGGCTTCATTCAGGTACTCGGAAGCTTGGAAAGATATGCATGTAGTAGATGGTGTAGTAAAACTACCTAGGACGGGTAGGTTTGGCATTGGCATGCTGGCTGGGTTTCTAATTGGAGATGAAATTAGTATTACTACGCGGCGTGACGGTGAGGCAGAGGATAAAGCTATTAATTTTAGGTACAAGCTTAATTCTGAGAGTATAGAGGCGACATATTGTCGCAAAAAATCTGTTGGTACAGAAATATCAATTGCATCTAATTCGCAGATAATTAAGAGACTGATCGATGGATTTTCTATAACAAAAAAACACTATTATTATAGACATAACACAGAGAACGAACAAGAGTATGGGTTTTGGTATTTTTTAAATAATCCTGAAGTAAGCATAAATATTATAGATAATTCTAATGAATCAAAAAAAATAAATCCTTATTTAATAGAAAAAGGAAACTTGTTTAATAATTGGAATCATGTGGAAAACATTGCAGATGTAGATTTATATTGGCAGCATAATAATCATCATTCGAACACATATTGCAATGGAATATTAATCAAAGGATTGGAGACGCCAGTAATAAATACTTATGCTGCTGGATATGAGTTGCGTATAAATGATTTAGAAATAATGGCGTTAGATAAGCATAACAACTTCCCCTTGAATTTAACAAGAAATAAGCTTGTAACAGATGAGTATTATAAGCTAGCTGAAATACAAAAAGATGTATTGAATAAATTAATGAGCAGGATGTCTGATGCGCTTTCTAAAATAAATTATTCTGATTACTCTATTCTAAAATTGTTTAGAATGGAATCATTTAGGTATTGTTCATTAATACCTTTTATTTTTTACAATGATGAGATAGTACCAATTGGCTCTGAGTTGATATTGGCAAAAAAGAAAAGCGTTATTGTGGATTTTTTATATATGAGTCTAGACAGGGGGATTATATTCAATAGTGCGTTTAATTGTGTTAAAGAATTCGGATATCTTCCTGTCTTGAATGTTGAGAAAAAAGCGAGTTCAATTTCTAAAGTCATCAGAAAGTTTCTCAAAGATTCGTTAAGTGTAAATAATGATGAACTAGTGCATGAAGAAGATCCCATTGGCCTTCCTGATGATTTATTAGTATTGGATAAGGCTGAAAGCGAAGTCGAACGTGAAGATGAGGATGAATATGAAGATGAATATGAATATGAAGATGAAGATCATACTAGAGACGTTAAATATAAAACATGGCTGTACATAAAAAAATATGATTACAAAAAGCTGCACCAGTATGATGTAAAAGAATTAATAAAATGTAATGTAGTTGCAACTGACCTTAATGCGGATTGGGTAGTGTTATCGCATCAAGATAATGTGGGACTACTTCCGTCTGTAGCTGCCGATATCATTAATGCTAAGGCGAAAACATTTATGTTTGCTGTGTGTGACATAGTTGATAATAGTAACGATGAATTTACTACGACCTGGCTTTCACAAGGTCTTCAAAATACGATTAAAATAAATAAAACTTAAGAGGATAATAGCAAGTGAGAATCATTCACAAACAGGCTTTGTCGTGAAGTTAGTTAAGCTATATAAAAGCAATTAATAAAAAACACATAACAAATCAATTAACGGCGACCGAAAAAAGCGCGTCGCGTTATTTCAAACGTTAGGGTGTCAAAGTAAAATAATGTTGAGAACTGATATTAAAAACCTTCAAGAAATACCGAACGTAGGAAAGGCTATTGAAAAAGATTTCAATATTATTGGCGTCAATTCTCCTAAGCAGTTAATAGGTAAAGACCCTTTTAAAATGTATAACGAACTTTGCAATGAAACGAATCAAAAGCATGATCCTTGTGTTATTGATGTTTTTATTTCTGCTGTAAGGTATATGGAAGGTGGCCCACCTAAAAAATGGTGGGAGTTTACTGAAGAACGTAAAAATAAATTGGGTGCTAATTAATGCACCCTAACAAAATAAACGGGGTCAGAGAACAATTGTTTCTAATATTAAAGTATATTGATCTCTGCCCCCGATTAATTCTGCTAGCTCAGCCATTATTGCCATTTAACTGTTCCTAAGAAGTAGTAATATACTGGCCCTTATTTCAAAAACTAAGTGGATACCATGACAATTGACCTAAATAGCCGTTACGGCTTAAATCCTGCGCATAGTGAAGTGGTAGAGGCGTGCAAAATTATTGAGCCATGCAATGCATTAGACATGGGCTCTTCCAATGGACGTAATGCCTTATACCTGAGCCATCTTGGCTTTAACGTAATCGCAGTAGACAACAACCCCAGCGCTATTGATATGCTGCAGAAAATTGTGAGTGAAGAGGGGGTAACCAACATTAAGGCACAGGTGTATGAGATCAATAATGCAGGGCTTGGTGTGGATTATGGTTTTATTGCCTGCACCGTAACCTTAATGTTTTTCGACCCAGCTCGTGTTGATGCCATTATTGCCGATATGCAAGAAAAAACCCTAACCGGCGGTTATAACCTGATTGTTTGCGCTATGAGCACTGAAGAACACCCATGCCCAGTCCACTTCCCTTTTACCCTAAGTGCAGGGCAGTTGCGTGAGGCTTACGAGGGGTGGGAGCTGATTAAGTACAATGAAGACTTAGGTACTATGCACAATGGCGCGCAATTGCAGTTTGCGACCATGTTGGCGCGGAAACCTGGCTAGTTAAAAGCTTATTAGGACACCCATGTTAAGAATTACGCTAATACACTGATTTTCATTGTTTATTTAAATTTATTTAATATGGGTGTCTCGATATGCGGTAACGAGGTAGAGGTAAAGATTTTATTCACGTCCATCACTTGATTGCTATTGCAGATATTGGTCGTGAGTACGAGGTCGACCCAATAAATGATTTAAGACCCGTGTGCCCAAATTGTCATGCTATGCTACACAGAAAAGACAATATAAGCATAGAGCAGCTCCGTAGCGAAATATCATTTAATCAGGCATTGCAGCGGACAAGCGGCTGAATGCGGCGTTAGGCATATTTATTTTAAACAGGTAATAATAATTGATACATTTAATCTATATAAGCTCCGCAACAAGCTGGCCATCCGATTATGATCTAAAGGAATTGTTGGAACAATCTCGTGCCAGAAATCTAAGGCAAAATATTACGGGAATGCTTCTGTATGACAATGCAACATATATGCAAGTCCTGGAAGGGGCAGAGGTAGATGTACATGACATATATGACTCAATACTTAAAGATTCAAGAAACAATGGCAATGTTATACTTGTAGAGGAAGAAATCAGTCAAAGGGATTTTCCCAATTGGAGCATGGGATTTAGAAGTTTAAAAAGTTGCTCCCCGGAAGAGTTACCTGGATTTCAAGATGTTTTTAATGGGAAACTAGATAAAGAGTTAGCAGTTAAAAATACTACTAAAGCGTTACGTTTGCTCATGAATTTTGCAAAAAATGACTAACAAGGTGCTCATTCGGACGCAAATTACTCTGCGCTTCATTTGCGCTGCACAGCTTCGATGTTATAACTAAAAAGGAAAATAATGAAGAAGTTAATTATTGGAATCTTTGCTCTGTTGGTTTTGACAGGGTGTGATGCAGTAGATGACATGAAAGGTATGTTTGAAAAACAGGAAATTGCTCAGTCAAAAATAAAAGAAAAATATGGCTGGGAGTCACAATTAGGATTTAATATGCACAATGGTGTGCTAACACAAGTAACGATAGTATTAAATGCAAATGATGTTAGAAATGAAAGCGTTGCTAAATTAGAAGAAATCACAAAAGACGTTGTAGCTTCTACATTCAAAAGCACGCCAAGTGCAATATACATACAAATTGCAAGCATAGCCGATGAAAAGTGATAACAAATCCTTTAAATCGCTGTGTATCTAACCCGATTTAATTATGAATTTAAAGATTGGATAGGAGCGTTTGGCTATAGATGCTATGGGTGATCAGAACGCCTAATCTTGCGAGTGGGTTCATAATTAAAGCACATAATAAGATACTTAGTGCTAATGAATCGTAACTTCAATATTGTAATTCTTTATGAATTGTTTGTGAGAAGTAATGGCGACACCACTCAAATCGCTCGGTATTTAGGTGAACCTAGTAAATCGAACCGTTCAACTCTAACTGAATAAGATACAAGCGCATATCAAACTCCAGCTGATAGTAATTACTCAGCATGTTCATACATAAACGATAAAAAGCTTTATTATGTTGCTTTTCCTTTAAGTGTGCTAACTCATGAACAACTATCATATTAAGAAATTCTTCGGGTGTTTTTTTAAACACAGAGCTTACACGTAGTTCATTTTTGGTTTTTAATTTCCCGCCCTGAACACGCGAAACATAGCTGTGAAGACCTAGCGCATTATTCACAACATGTATTTTATTGTCGTACATGATCTTACTCAATGGCTGAGATTTCTTCATGTGCTGGTTTTTTAGCGACATTACATAATCACGTAAATCGTTATCATTGGCTATGTTATGTGCTGTTGGGTAGCGTTCAAGTAGATGGCTCTGAAGACGATTGTTTTTTATTAGTGACTCTACCTGGGCAATGAGTGTCGGAGAGTAATTGGTTAGGTATTTATGTACAGGCATAGTGAGATGAGTTTTATTAGAGTATTTTTTACGGTGCTTATGGTATGTGCTTAAACCTTAATTTAAAGAAAAATAAAATAAACGCAAAACGCTTTGTTTTGCGAAATATTATCTAACGATTGTATTTCTTTATTGATTTCAGAATCACAAATTTCTTATTACTGGCAATCATTTCACAATTATTGAATAGTTTTTTGAGCTTTACGTGATAGCCAAGATGCCGGTTACCTACAATGATAAGTTCACCACCGATCTTTAGTTTTTCATTGGCTTCATTAAACATTTGCCAGGCAATAAAATCACCAACAACATGATTTTGATGGAAGGGCGGGTTGTTTAAAATTAAATCCAGGGAATTATTTTTTATGCCCTGTAGGCAATCGGTTACCTTGAAATTCAGGCGAGATACATCTTCTAATAGTTTTTCTGCATTGGCTTTTGCTGATTCGACAGCCATGAACGACTCATCTACAAAACTTACGTTTGCCATAGGGTTAAGCTGAGCAGCAGTTATGCCTAGCACGCCGTTGCCACAGGCCAGGTCGAGTATATCGGTGTATTTTGTAGATTGTGGAATGTACTCCAGCATAAAACGACTACCCAGATCTAGCTTTTCACGGGAAAACACATTGGCGTGATTAAGGTATTTTTTATCGGTTAGGTCTAGTGTGTATTCACTCGGGTAGGGAGATTTACCTGGTTCTAGAGTGGTATCTATTGCACAGTGTACAAGACGAGCTTTTTTACGTGCAAGTGATGATGTTGTTGCTCCGAGAATACGCTCAAATAATTTTAGCGTAGAGGTATGTATATGCTTGCTCATGGCTGCTGCAAGTATTACTGTTTTCTCATTGCAGTTGTCACGAATTTTAAATAGCTCGTCTTCAAGCATGGCCAGGTTTTTAGGTATTTTGATAATAACTAAATCAAAAATGTCACTAATGGGTTGTAAATTATTTTTGAGTGTAATGCTTTCAGGAGCAATATTGTTGAGCTTAGAATTTTCAATAATAGCCTGATGAGATATAAAGGAATCTGAAATGCTGCAGGGCTTATAAGCAGCCAGTGCGACACTTAAAGTACCGAATGAGTCATTTAAAATAAGAATTTTTGATGATTTATTGAGTAATGACTGTTCTTCCAGGTGAAGTAAGATATATTCATCGGCAGCATCCCATGCGCGCAGCTGCTCATCTTCTCGAACAGGGTAGCGGTTTAGTGTAAATTGCCCTTGTGGGACTTCAAGTGTATTCATCTGCGTATTTTAGACTGTTGAGGTGCTGAATGCTCTAATAAATCGTCATTGAGTTGAAAGTTTCCATGCTATTTGTATATTGTGGTTAGCAGTGGAGCTATCAAGGCTCTGTACAGGGATGCTAAGATTAGCTAACTGTTAAAACACGCTGTTAAATTTGTAAGAGATATACCAATGAAAATAACGACAGAACGTATTGATGTAAACTGCCCAGAAGCTGATGTATATAATCGATTGTTATCACTTGATAGCAAACATATTCTTGAGCTGGGCTGCGGTAGTGCAGCAATAACTCGAAATATTGCTACATCAGGTACTAATCGTGTCATTACTGCACTAGAAGTCGATGAACTTGCCCATGCTAAAAACTGCCAGATAACTGATTTACCAAATGTTAGCTTCGCTCTCTCCGGGGCTCAAAAAATCCCCCTGGAAGATGAGTCTGTTGACGTTGTATTTATGTTTAAGTCTCTACATCATGTACCGCTCGACCTTATGGATGATTCTATGCAGGAGATATCAAGGGTTTTGAAGCAGGGGGGGTACGTATATATATCCGAGCCTGTTTTTGAAGGTGACTTTAACGAAGTGTTACGTTTGTTTCATGATGAACAAATAGTGCGTGAGGCAGCCTTCAATACGGTTAAAAAAGCAGTTGATAGTGGCGTGTTTAGTTTAGCTGACGAAGTTTTTTTTAATTCACCAATGAAATTTGAAAACTTCGCTGAGTTTGAAAATAATATCATTAATGTGACGCATTCCAGTCACAAGCTTGATGATGATTTATTTGCACAGGTAAAACAACGATTCGAGAGACACATTGGTGATGATGGGGCTAACTTTTTGATGCCGATACGTGTTGATCTATTGCAAAAATAAATGCTCTTAGAACAGTGTTTTATGAGGTGTTAAAAAAACAGGAAAAAGAGTGTTTCTCTTCACGCTTCACTGTTATTAGTTTTATATTTATACTATTTCATAGTTTTAATTGCTTATTAAACTCGGACATCCTGAATAATGACTAAACATCAAAATAACAACCCACTACATGGTATTACATTACAGCAAATAGTTGATAGTTTGGTTGAACACTATGGGTGGGATGAGTTAGCAAAGCGTATAAATATTATGTGCTTTAAAAAAGACCCTTCTGTTAAATCTAGTTTGAAGTTTTTACGTAAAACTCCCTGGGCAAGGGAGAAGGTTGAAAGTTTGTATGTTTTTACCAACAAGAATAAAGACAAAGAGGATTAAGCTTTAAGCTTTTTTCAATCTACAATTTTATAAAACCACTGTTTTGAGGGACTATTGGTTGTTAGTTAAAATATTTGGTCGTTATCTTTGCTTTTGCCTAAATTGTTGTGTGTTGAATCCAATTATCTCGTAATACTGGCTTGTATGAGCTAGAAGCAAATGCGAATCATTATCATGAATTTATCAATTGTTGACCTGTTAAATTGCCTTTTAAAGCTTATTTAGCCAACTTTATTCGTATTCACGTGGTTCATCGTTCCATCTTATGCCTAAGTAAGGTATAAAAGCGGCATGAAAATTCCGAAGCGTATCCAGCCTTTAGTCGATGATGGCCTGGTTGATGATGTTCTCCACCAATTAATGAGTGGTAAAGAAGCTACCGTGTACGCCGTGCGCTGTGGTTCCGAGATTCGTTGTGCCAAAGTTTATAAAGAAGCGACACAGCGAAGTTTTAAGAAGGCTTCGCAGTACCAGGAAGGTCGTAAAGTGCGTAATAGCCGACGTGCTCGTGCAATGGAGAAGGGGTCTAAATTTGGCAGAAGTGAGCAAGAGCAATCATGGCAAACGGCAGAGGTTGATGCATTACATCGCCTGGCAGATGCCGGAGTGCGTGTGCCAAAGCCTTATTTTTGTATAGACGGTGTATTGTTAATGGAGCTGGTGACTGATGCTGATGGCGATGTTGCACCACGTTTGGGCGATGTTGAGATGTCGCCTGAATTAGCATTAGAAGATCATGCCATGGTTATGCAGTATGTTATGCGTATGTTATGTGTTGGCATAGTTCACGGTGATTTATCTGAGTTCAATGTGTTAGTCGACGAAATTGGCCCGGTAATTATCGACTTACCGCAGGCGGTAGATGCGGCTGGTAACAATCATGCCGAAAGAATGCTGGCACGTGATGTCAATAAAATTACAGATTACTACGCCTTATATGCGCCTGAATTAAAAAATAGCCAATATGCTAAAGAAATCTGGGCGCTTTATGAAAATGGTGAATTAACACCAGATGCTGAGTTAACGGGTTGCTTTGAAGAAAGCGCTGAAGCGGCAGATGTGGATACAGTACTACATGAAATTAAAGCCGCCTGGCAAGAAGAGCAAGATAGATTGCTGCGTATTAGTGGTGATGAGTTAGAGACTTAGGTAGGTATATTTGATTTAGTGTAATTTAACTGAATATTCGCTCTTTAAGCGGGTTATTTGGTAGAAATACATGTCAAAAGAGTGATTATCTGCTATTTTTCACTAATAAACCTTAAATCTAATAACAATAAAAGAAGAGATTATGCATACAACCAAAACCCTGGTTAAAGAGTCAATTGAATTGATTTCGCTACCAGATGTTTATATTCGTTTAAAAAGTGTAATTTCTTCACCCAATGCATCTATGTCAGATGTGGCTCAAATAATAGTGCATGACCCAGCCATAACGGCTCGCCTGTTGAGGTTGGTTAATAGCCCGTTTTTTGGCCTGGTATCCCAGGTTGATACCATGACTCGTGCGGTTAATTTATTAGGTACCCAGCAAGTTCATGACCTGGTGTTGGCAACTGTTGTTGTTGATAGCTTCTCCGGGTTTACAAATGATTCCTTAAACATATATGACTTCTGGTATAACAGTGTTTATTGCGCTGTTACGGCAAGGTTGCTGGCATACCATTGTGATGGTTTAGACACAGAAAGACCTTTTATAGCAGGTTTACTTCATAATATTGGTCATTTACTAAGCTATCAACAGTTACCGCTTGAATCTAAGTCGGCAGCGGATATGTCGCGTGAAAAAAACATTGAGCTTTATATCGCTGAGCGAGAAGTGCTTGGTTTTGACTATGCACAGCTCGGCGCTGAATTAATGGCTGAGTGGAAGCTACCAAAAAGTTTACAGGAAATTACCGAATTTCATATAGAACCTGAGAAGGCAAAAGACTATCAGTTAGAAGCTGCACTAATTCACATAGCCAAGGCAATCACAGTAAATGCATTGGCAGATAACCCTGTAACCCCTGAAACTTTGATAGTTAACCCGGTATGTTGGCAAATATCAGGCTTATCTGTTGATGAGATACCTGATATTAAGAAGGAAGTCGACTTACAGGTATCTATGGTGATGGGTTTACTGTTTACACAGAAGAAAAGTGCGTAACAGTCAGTTTAACAGGCTGCTTTAAATGCAGCCTGGTCCGTAGTCCCACACTTGCTTAAACTCTATTGGCCTAAAATATAGCGCTATGGCATCTGCACAGCTACATAAGCTGTATAAATAGCGCAATCAGTTCCACTTTTAGCGAGTAAATCCTCTATAATCCACGCTTTATTTATGCCTTCATTGCCGTACCAGAGGATTTACCATGCTGTTTTCATCTTTAGATCTTGCTCCAGACATTCAACGTGCTATTGATGCCTGTGGTTATCGGGAGATGACGGCAATCCAGGAAAAAGCAATTATTCCAGCAAGACGAGGTAAAGATATACTCGCTACAGCACAAACAGGCACGGGTAAAACAGCGGCCTTTGCCTTGCCTATTTTGCAGCAGATGCTTGATCGCCCACGAGAAACAGTTGCTGACTATCCTCGTACACTTATTCTAACGCCAACTCGAGAGCTTGCAGAGCAACTGGCGGAATCGATTAAGGAATATGCCCAGTTTACCTCGTTAAAAGTCATGGCTATGTATGGTGGAGTTAAGCTAACAGGACAACAAAAGAAATTACATGCCGGTGTCGACATATTAGTGACTACGCCGGGGCGCTTGATCGAGCACTTAGCGCAGTGTAATGTTCAACTCGCTCAGGTTGAGTTTGTGGTATTAGATGAAGCAGACCGCATGTTGGATATGGGGTTCATTGCTGATGTTCAATCGGTTCTGCAACAGACCCCAGATAATCGTCAAACATTGATGTTTTCTGCGACAACGACGCAAGCTATCAGTAATTTGGCTAAAAAATTACTTAAAAAGCATGAGGTGCTGAGTGTCGCTAGACAAAATGCTACCGCTGAAACCGTAGACCATGTGGTTTATGCTATTGAGGAGTATCGAAAGCCAGAACTGTTTATCGATCTAATTGAGCAGGAAAACTGGTTTAAGGTATTAGTATTTACCAGTACCAAGGCTCAGGCAGACGAGCTAAAGCTTCACCTGAAACAAGCGAAAATAACATCAGCGGTGTGTCATAGCGATAAAAGTCAGGGCGCGCGTCGCCGCGCAATAGCTGATTTTAAGTCTGATAAAATCCAGGTGCTAATTGCAACAGAGGTCGCTGCCCGCGGTTTAGATATTCAGGGCTTAGAGCATGTCGTAAATTACAACCTGCCTTATCTTGCTGAGGACTATGTGCATCGCATTGGTCGTACAGGTCGAGCCGGTACAAAAGGCCAGGCAATTTCATTTGTCAGCCGAGAAGAAGAACGCAGTTTAAATAATATCGAGCGGTTAATTGGCAGTAAAATAAAACGCGTGAAAATGCCGGGTTATGAAGTAGGCAGTAGAGAGTCAATCTTTGAAAATTTGGCGAAAAATGTTCGTCCGGCTCGTACTAATAAAGCCAGTAAAACTCAAATTAACCGTGGTAAAAAAAATAAGTAAAACAACACAAACCGTCATGCCTGCCTTCGCTGGTATGACGATCTAACGTTATAACAGTATAAATTATGTGTAAACTATTAAGTGAGTGGTCACCATCTGCATCAGCTATCGACCTGGTTAAGTTAAATGGAGCTAGTGATGAGCAAATAGCCGCATCCGTTGATTATTTAAAAAATCAGTCTGATTTAAAAAGTATTGATGATGTTGATGGTTATGATAACTGGAATTCACTTTTTATACTTTTTTGTATCAAAGCCAATAAAAGTAACAGTGATTAATTTTTATTTGCACAACTCTGGTTTAGAAAGTCACTATATCTCCCAGTACCTCTATGCATAGCCTGCCGATTAATGAAGTTTTAGAAGATATTAAATGCACTTTAGATAAGCACAGGCGTGTTGTCTTACAGGCACCACCCGGTGCGGGAAAAACCACAGCAGTACCTCTAGCATTACTTGATCAGGCGTGGTTGAAAAATAAACAAATTATAGTCTTAGAGCCCAGGCGTATAGCTGCTCGTAATGCGGCTTCACGTATGGCTTTATTATTAAATGAAAAAGTGGGTGAAACTATTGGTTATCAAATACGCCAGGAAAACTGTTTTAGTGATAAAACTAAAATACTTGTAGTTACAGAGGGTATTTTAACGCGTAAGTTACAGGCTGACCCGGAACAGCAAAAAACAGCTTTAGTTATATTTGATGAATTTCATGAACGAAGTTTGCATGCGGATCTCTCACTAGCTCTATGTTTACAGAGTCAGCAGATATTGCATGAAGATTTAAAAATATTAGTAATGTCAGCAACCTTAAATACGAATGCTATTTCTGACTTGTTAGATGATGCACCTGTTATCCAAAGTGAAGGTCGCAGTTATCCTGTTGATATACAGTATTTAGATAAGCCTATAAAGAAAACTAGCAATGCATATGAAAACCATACACAACTAATTGCTTGCCTAACCAATGCGGTAAAAAAAGTTATAAAGGATCATAAGGGTAGCTGTCTTGTTTTTTTGCCTGGTGTTAAAGAAATTAGTCAACTTTCAGGTCAAATTGACAATTTTCTTAAGGCTCAATCAATTGAAAATATCTTGCTTGCACCTTTGCATGGTAATTTAACTAAGCAACAACAGGATAAAGCTATATCTAAAACTCCTGAAGGGTTTAGAAAAATAGTTTTAGCGACAAATATTGCAGAAACCAGTTTAACCATTGAAGGCATTAACTGTGTAATTGATTCTGGTTTAGAGCGCATACTGGAGTACAGTCCGTCTTCATCTATGAATTGCTTGAAAACACATATTATTTCTGAGGATTCTGCTACTCAGCGTAGTGGAAGAGCGGGGCGTTTATCTGCAGGTGTTTGTTATAGGTTGTGGACCACACAGCAACAGCAGCGTTTGCTTAAACATTCTTTGGCAGAAATACTTCATACGGATTTATCCAGTCTGGTTCTCGAGCTAGCCAATTGGGGTGTGCAAGATGTAGGTGAATTAAAGTGGATGGATATTCCACCTTCAAGTGCAGTCGATCAGGCTAGAGCTCTGTTATACAAGCTTAGTGCGATTGATATAAATGGAAAAATTAATCGACATGGAAGAGATATGTTAAGGCTGGGGGCTCATCCGCGCCTTACGCATATGATGTTATCTGCAGTTAAATACAAACAAACTTATCATGCATGCCTGATTGCCGCTGTTCTTACAGAAAAAGATTTGTTTAAACCAGGTGTAGAAAAAAGTATAGATATTCATGACAGGCTTAATGTACTCACTAGCTATAGATCGTCTACTGCTAATCATCATGATATCGATAAGAATCAGTGCAAACGAATTATTCAAACGGCAGATGATTTTTTTAAACGACTAAAACATTATTCAACTGTTGATAGAAAAGAGGAGTTAGATAATAGCTATAGTGGAATTCTATTAGCCTGTGCATATCCTGACAGAATTGCAAAACAACGAAAACCCAATGAGGCGCGTTATATACTAAGCAATGGTAAAGGAGCGGCTATTCCTGAGTATTTACAACATCATCTGTATGAATATCTTGTCATTCCTAATCTAAATATGAATTCAAATCAGGGAGGTTCTTCAAAGAGAGAAGCTATCATCTACTTGGCTGCAGAGATTAGCGAACAACAATTAGACGATGAGTTTATTGAGCTAATAGAAGTAAAAGAATTTGTTGAATGGAATGAAACGCATCAGCGCGTAGAAATAAAACAAATAACAAGTATTGGTAAGCTTGTTATCTATGAAAAGCAATCTGTACCCGAGAATAAATTGTTAGTTCATCAGTGTCTGTTATCAGCAATTGAACGTATTGGGCTCGACTGTTTAAACTGGTCATCCCAGGCTGTTAGTCTTAAACAGCGTGTTGTTTTTATAAATCAGCATATTAATAGTAATGAAGAATTAAAAAAACAAGTTTTTAATACTGAATTACCCGATTTTACTGAACAAGGTTTAATTAATAGTTTGTCTGATTGGTTTTATCCGCATTTGCATAATGAAAATAGTATTAAGCAATGCCAGAAGTTAGATGTTTGTAAATTACTTGAAAGTCAGCTTAGTTGGGAACAACAGCAATTAATTAATAAGTTAGCTCCAGAAAAGATAGTCGTACCTAGTGGGTCTTCTATTAAAGTAGATTATAGCGATGCAAATCAACCGGTGCTTGCCGTAAGGCTTCAGGAAGTGTTTGGTTTATATGAAACCCCGGTATTGCTATGTGGCCACGTCAAATTAATAATGCACCTGCTTTCACCTGCACATCGGCCTATGCAGGTCACACAGGATTTAAATAGTTTCTGGAAAACGACTTATCATGATGTAAAAAAAGAACTACGTGGAAAATACAAAAGGCATTATTGGCCTGATGATCCATTAACGGCCCAGGCAACCAGTAAAACTAAAAAAAATATGAACAGGTAGAGTGTTGTCTATTTGTATTAGAATTTAGCAGAATAATAGATAGTTAATTTAACAAGGACAGTGAGATGGATAATATATATAAAACACCAGAATCGAATCTTGAAAATAAATTTCAGGAGAAAAACTATGACTTTGAGCTGTATAAGATAACGGGTATTGGTTTAGCTACATTCTTTGCAACGGCTTTAGCGGGTGGAGTGTTATTAGCAATTAATTTTAAGCGCCTGGGTGAAGAGGCCAGGGCCAGGAACGCTATTGTATATTCAATACTAGTGGTAGTTATATTATTTGTTCTTACTCTACTAATACCTGAAGACATGAATATTCCGGATGTCGTATTTACTGCAATTCAAGTGGTGGTAATGATTCAGCTCACTAAGCAGTTACAGGCAAAATCCATAACTCATCATGTTATTAATGGGGGAGTGATGGCCTCAAACTGGAAAGCATTTGGAGTGTCTCTGATTGTTCTAGCCGTTCTTATCGCCATATTTATCCCGGTTTTTATGTTTTTTATGTCATAAATTAGTCTTTAATTAGAGAAAAAGCTTCGTTTTTTGGGTTATAGATACTTCGAATCTCAATATGATAAGCCCGTATCAATAAAGGCGTAGCAAAGGTGACCAGTGTTATTTCATGAGTATTTTGACGGGATATAGCTACATCTCATTAAATACTTATAATTTATGCTAATTTTGTGATTTAAATTATTCACCATGTAATATAATAAGCGTTATACAGTGGGCAATATAGCCAATATAGCCCACTGAAACCTACTATTTTTTGGCGTATAGGAGTCAACATTGATTAAACTGAAGCACATCCTTAATGGTGTAGTGGTATCTGAAATTGATATGCAAGAGGGTGATTATACGATTGGCCGTTCCCAGGGTAATAGTCTGCAAATTGAAGATGGTGTAATAAGTGGTAACCATGCAGTTATCAATATCCAGCGTAGTCCATATATGGATGCAATTTTTGATATCAATATTAAAGATTTGGGAAGTACGAATGGTACTTATGTGAATAGTGATAAGGTTAAAGAGCAACGTTTGAATCATGGTGATCATATTCGTATAGGTACCCATGAATTTAAAATTTTTGATGATCAGGCGGGACTGGGCACACAGACAGAGTTTTACGTGCCGGAAGACTGAGTTATGTCTAATGTGTTTTAAGGGTGAAAATATTTACCTACACAAACACAGTGCAAAGTATATCAGGGGCTGGGGTATTCTTTTAAGCTAATCTGTTTAATAAATACATTAACCTCAGTAGTAGGCAGTTCGCAACTTCCAAGTTTACACACGTATGCGGTTGCCTTTCCTTTAATTGCAATTTTACCATCGACAATAGAGATTGTTTTAGATTGTTCTTTAATATCTCTTCCTTCAGCAACAACAGATAGTATGCGATTGGGCAGATAGAGTTTTCTTAAAGCTGCAATAAATACATCGCTTTCATGCTTTTTCCCCTCCGCGGTCACAATAATAATTTGTTTTGCACTGTCATAATAAAAATCAACACCTGGCAGCATTTTAGCGAGTGCCATAGGCTGTGTATTTAATACAGAAGAAAATGATTTTAATATTCTTAAGGCGCGTTTGGAGTAACTTTCTTTTGAAGTGAATTCTGCTAGTCGGAGCAGGTTTAAAAGATGAACAGAGTTACCTGAGGGAACAGCACCATCGTGTATGGGTTTTTCTCGTGCTAATAGTATTTCATGGTCATCGCTGGTCATGTAATAGCCGCCATTTTCTTTGTCTTCATAGTGACGCGCCAATATTTTATCGAGTTCAATTGCCTTGTTTATCCATTGGATATCAAAAGTGGCTTCATACGTATCGAGTAAACCTGCAATAAAAAATGCATAATCATTCAGGTAAGCATTATTCCTGGCTACACCATCTTTATAGCTTCTTAATAATCGACCGTTAATGTATTGATTGTTAAGAATGAAATGGGCTGAATTTACCGCTTGCCTGGTATATTCGGGATTATTAAGTAATAAGCCTGCTTTTGCAAAAGCCGATATCATCAAACCATTCCATGCAACTAATATTTTCTCATCTCTTAATGGTGGTATTCTTTTTTTACGTGCTTGATAAAGTAAAGCATTTGATTCACGAATGAGTTTTAATAATTGATTATTGTTGATAGATATTTTTTTTGATAATTCATTAATTGTTAATGGTGTATGTAGAATGTTACGGCCATCAAAATTTCCATTGTTAGTAATTGCGTAGTGCTCATTGATGATTGAAGCTTTATCTTTGCCTAATATATGCAGTATCTCATCTTTATCCCAGGTGAAAAAATAACCCTCTTCATTATGTCCTGATGGTGTGAGGCTGTCGGCATCAGTGGCTGAATAAAATGCACCTTCAGGTGATGTCATTTCACGACTTATATATTGCAATGTCTCATTGACCACGTTTTTGAAGTTTTCATCTGCAGTGGTTTGATAGGCATCAAGGTAGTCAGTAGCTGCAAGGGCATTGTCATAAAGCATTTTTTCAAAGTGAGGCACAAGCCACTCATTATCTGTAGCATACCGATGAAAGCCTCCCCCTACATGGTCATATATGCCTCCAGCAGCCATTTTAGTTAACGTTAAATCAACAATCTTAAGTATGTTCTTATCGTTGGTTCGTCTGTAGTGACGAAGCAGGAACTGAATTGGTGTGGTGCCTGGGAATTTTGGAGCATCTCCAATACCACCATAAAAAGTGTCAAAATTAGCTTTATAGTAGCCAGCGGCTAACCGCATAATATTTTCTCCAGGTATTACTGATCCCTTAACGGGTAGCATGCTTTTCTTAATTGCACTGGCGAGACTTTGACTAGCTTCGATAATTTTATCGGGTTGAGTTTTGTAGGCTTCTTTCAATCGTTTGAGTAAAGTTAATAAACCCAGGCTTGCGCCCCTGTCACCATCTCGAGCTGGGTAATAGGTTCCACCAAAAAAGGGAGCTTTATCAGGAGTGAGCCATACGTTCATAGGCCAGCCACCTCCCTGGCCCAGTGCATGTAGTGCTGCCATGTAAATTGCATCAATATCAGGGCGCTCTTCTCTATCTACTTTTATGGCGATAAAATTTTGATTAATATATGTGGCGATTTCTATATCTTCAAAAGATTCCTCTTCCATAACATGGCACCAGTGACAAGTTGAGTACCCAACACTTAAAAAAATGGGGCGATTTAGTCTGGCAGCCTCAGCAAATGCTTCGTCTCCCCATGGGAACCAGTTAACCGGGTTATGAGCATGTTGTAACAGGTAGGGGCTTGATTCGAGAAATAGTCGATTGGTAAATTTAGCTTTACCTTCAGAGGTTAAGTGTTTTGTTCTGGGTTGATAAGTTTCACCTCTAGCGGTTCTTAATTTTTCGATTTTCTTCAATAAAGAAGGTTCGTATATTTTAATCCCTGGTAACTTATTAGGTGATGTGACGATATTTGAGTTTAACAGGTCTTGTTTGCTACTAATATCACTAGCGTATATGGGGTGTGTAAAGACTGTAGCGAATAGTATAATTTGTGCATAGATCGTATGTTTAAAAGCTGTATTCATTTTGCACCCGATTCTTAGTATAAGCCTGTTTATTTTGTGAGTTTACAGCATTTCATTTAATGTATCTTTTGATTTTCTAAGCTTTGAATTTAGTTGAGATTACTTTTAAATAATCATCTACAAGGTGTTGATCTCTATTGAATGCCAGGATTAAATTGAAGCACCGGAAACAGTTCATTTGTATTATCTTAATGTTAGGCGTATTTCTTAAAAATTGTGAACCATTTGCATGGCATTTAAACTAATAAATGGGTATGCTGACAGCTTTCTCGTGTTAATGCTGCGCCTGTTGTAAGGCCTAATTTAAAAGGATTGTTAAAATGAAAAACATAAAAAAGCTGTCATTAATTTTTATCCTGGTATGTTTCGCAAATTTATCTGCTGTATATGCAAAAGATAAACATGATGACTTCAGTCAGGTAGAAATTAAAACCATTGAGCTAGGACACGGCATATACATGTTAATGGGGCAGGGTGGTAATATCGGTGTCTCGGTGGGTGATGATGGCGTGTTTATGATCGATGATCAATTTGCACCTTTAACACCAAAAATTAAAGCTGCTATTGCAGAAGTTTCAGATAAACCTGTTAAGTTTATGATTAATACTCATTGGCATTATGATCATACTGGTGGTAATGAAAACCTTGGCAATGATGGTGTAATTATTGTTGCGCACGATAAAGTTCTGCAGCGTATGAGCAAAGATGGCTTTATTGAGGCTTTTAATAAAAAAGTACCCGCAGCAGCTAAGGCGGCACTGCCTGTAATTACTTTTAATGATACGGTTACTTTTCATTTAAATGAGCTTGATATAGAGGTCATACATCAAAGTAACGCGCATACTGATGGCGATAGTATTATTCTTTTTAAGTCAGCTAATGTAATTCACATGGGTGATACTTTTTTTAATGGCTTATATCCCTTTATCGATGGTTCAAGTGCAGGTAGTGTCAACGGGGTGCTTAAGGCTGTTGATTATGTGTTAGGTATTGCAGATACTAAAACGAAAATTATTCCAGGTCATGGTCCATTGGGAGATAAAAAGGCTCTGCAGGAATATCGTAAAATGCTTGTTACTGTTAGTGGTCGCATGAAGAAATTAATGGATGAAGGAAAATCATTAGAGCAAATAATAGCTTTAAAACCTAATGCTGACCTGGATAAAAAATGGGGTGAGGCATTTTTGAATCCAGAGGTGTTTTTGAAAGTTTTATATTCAGCTATGCCCAGGTAATAGGAAGGCGTAATAAGTTATATGAAGTGATGTTAGCAGGATTAATTGAATCTTTTTGAAAATAAATGTACCTTATCTTGCTGATATTCACACGTTAAATCAGTCTTAATTGCTGATTTATATTAAACTCTGGCTGATTTATGAGAAAAACTGTAGCTTCACCGTGTGTGTGAAACTGTTGTTTAAACGAAAATCATATTTGTATAGGTCGTTATCGCTCACTAGATAAAATAAAACTATGGATGAGTACAACAGAAGTCGAAAAAAGAGAATTATTAATCGCATTTCCACAGGTACTTTAGCAAACTCTAATAAAGGGGGTTCAGGTCTCTAATAATGCATATTTATGAGATTTATCTTTAAATAATGGAATCAAAGCTTTTAGATTTAATAAATACAGTGCAAACCCCTGAAGGTATTGATATTAACCTTAGAGTGGCAGGTATCTGGCCAAGGAGTATCGCCTGGACGATTGATCTATTAATCCGTGGCGTTATGTATGGAATTCTCGCTTTTATAACGGGTATGCTGGGTGAGTTTGGTGCGGGATTGATGTTAACAGGATTTTTTCTTATAGAATGGTTTTATCCTGTGTTATTTGAAGTATTGAATAAAGGTATGACTCCTGGTAAGCAGTATCTAAATATTCAGGTGCTAAATAGTGATGGCACTCCAGTAGGTTGGTCTCCTTCAATGCTTCGTAATATTCTAAGAACGGTTGATTTTCTGCCTTTTTTCTACGGTCTCGGTTTTATCTCAATGTTAATGAATGATCGATTTCAGCGACTAGGTGATTTAGCAGCTGATACGATTGTCGTTTATTATAATAGCAAAACAACACTTCAAACAATTCCCGTACAGGAACCAATTAAACTTGGTGTTAATCTAAACCTTAAAGAGCAGCAAGCCATCATTCGTTATGCAGAGAGGTCTGGTCAGCTTTCAGAAGATCGTATGCAAGAGTTAGCTGAAATATTAAACCCACTGGATGTACCTGATCATAATATGATAAAGAAAAAATTGCTGGGTATAGCTAACGGATTGATAGGTCGAAAATGAAACAGACCGAATTTGAAAAAAAATACGAAGAACTCTGGATAGAGCTGGAAAGTAAATTAGGATTAATTTCTCAGGTAGTTATAAGTTCCAATGAAACGGTTGATATTAAAGAAGGAGATAGAAAAAACTCTAAAAAAAGCAGGCTCACTCTGGATCCAGATCTAGGTGAGAGTTTTCCTGAAAAGTATCGCTTATTATGTCACCACCTTTCTTTAGCTCGATCACGTCATTATAGCCCGTTGTTAGTTGAACGCCTGGAAAAACTGGTAATAAATGCGCATCAAATTTATTACAGACGTAAAACGCACTTTTTAGAATCGGTGCTAATTTACTTCACTTCAGGCTTTGCACAGTCTGTCAGAAATGAATGGCGTCTGGTTCTACTATCCTCAATTTTATTTTTTGGTTCGTTTTTTGGTATGTTAATTACCTTGCAATATTATCCTGATATGGTTTACACGGTTATTTCGGGAGAACAACTAGCTGAAATGGAATCTATGTATGACCCATCACAGGATAAGATAGGTCGAGGCAGAAGTTCTGGTACTGATTTTCAGATGTTCGGTTTTTATATATTTAACAATACGGGAATCGGCCTTAAAACATTTGCTAGTGGTTTACTGTTCGGCATTGGTTCGATTATTACATTGTTGTTTAATGGGTTAACTATCGGTGGAGTTGCTGGTTATTTAACATATATAGGATATAACTCTACTTTCTGGCCATTTGTCTCTGGTCATAGTGCAATGGAGCTGTTTGCTATTGTTTTGTCCGGTTCTGCAGGTTTTAAGCTCGGTTTTTCAATTATTAGCCCCGGAAGAAAAAGTCGGTTACGTTCATTAAAAGATAGTGCTAAAGAAGCTATGTATATGATGTACGGTGTTGCATCTATGTTTATAGTGGCCGCATTCATTGAAGCCTACTGGTCTTCTATGTCAGATATCCCGGCGATGGTTAAATATGCAGTAGGCATAGTCAACTTTTTATTATTAACTTCATATTTCTTATTTGTAGGGCGTCATCGTGCAATTAGATAAAATAATTATAGCACTTAGGCAGCGCACCCCCTGGGAGGCAATGGATCTAGGTGTCATTTTAATGCGTAAATTATGGCCGGTTATTTTTTTCCCCTGGCTTATACTTATGTCCATTGTATTAGTATTTGTAATTTTTGTGGGTTATCAAGGCTACTGGTATTTCTCAACACTATTTATCTGGCTTATTAAACCGATATACGAAAGTATGATTTTACATGTTTTAAGCCGTAGCATATTTGGTGAATATCCAAATGTATCAGATGTTTTTTCGTCAAAACGACAATGGCTGAAAACAGGCTTATTAACGACGTTTCTATTTTGGCGCTTATCACCATCTCGTTCTTTTAATATGTCAGTACATCTACTGGAGGGTTTAACTGGAACTAAACGCAAAAAACGCCTTGATTCTTTGCATCGAGTAGCTGGCTCACATGCTGCCGGTGTAACGATTATTGGTATTCATTTTGAGTATATAGTGGCAATTACACTTTATGCTTTATTGTTCTTTATGATACCTGATACTTCTGTAGATAACATAATAACTATATTGGGTAACACAGAAGAAGAAACTATATGGTTTATTCTTGGTGCTGTAATTTATGCGATTACACTTTTTATTCTTGAACCTTTTTATGTTGCATCGGGTTTTATGCTTTACCTTAATCGCAGAACACAACTGGAAGGGTGGGATATAGAACTTGATTTTAAAAAATTGGCACAACGGATTAATAACCCTGATCAATTTTTGAAGCATGGCCTACCAGCAAGAGATTTTAATACTGGAGAGAGTACTAATGGTTAAAAATACCATAATGTTTTTCTCTATTTTAATGTCTTATGTTGTGCTTGGTCAGGCGACTGCTGATACTTCTGGTAATGTTCAGATTGATCCCGTTGATATGCGACCACCAGTATCAGAAAGTAGAATTGATATTGCTGAGTCTAAATCTATTATTGAAGATATTAAATCTAATAAACCGTTTGTTGATGTTGAAGAAGTCAAAGACTGGTATCTGGATTACGATAAAGATGATAAAAAAGATGAAGCTAATACCGACCCGGATATGGCATGGCTAAAAGGTGTTATAGACTTTATAAGTATGTTTGTTGAAGCGGCGCTCTGGGTTGTTCCATTAATTATTTTATTTTACCTATATCGATACAGAGATTATTGGCTTAATTTGATACAGGGAAGAGATTTAACTAAGTCTGAATCATCGTTACCTGAAACATTATTTGGGCTTGATGTGAGGCAGGAAAGCTTACCAGATAATATTGAAGCTAGTGCACAGGAACTCTGGAAAAATAATAAGTGTCGTGAGGCAGTAAGTTTATTATATAGAGGAGCGCTAGTTGCTTTATTTAAAGAATATCAGTTCGATTTACCAGCTGGAGCAACTGAGCAAGACTGTATACGAGAAATAGATTTTAATAAGCAGAAGTTCACTATAGATGACGCTAAATCAAATAAAGATATTGCAGTTGAAGAACGTTTTAAGCAGTTTAAGCGTTTAACAGAAGTATGGATAGCTATAGCATATGCTCATAATCTCCCCAATGAGACAGTGTTTAACCAGCTAAATAACAATTGGAATAAATTTTTCGCTAACCATAAGGCAGATGATTAATGCCTCAGGCGAATAATAAAAACTATTCAAATATCATTATGTACAGCTTATTGGCTTTGCTTGTATTCGGCTTAGCAATCTGGCTATATTCGATATTAGAATACCGCATGATCAAAGAAGATAAGGGGTATCAGGGAGAAGCGGCTACTAATCCTTATCTTGCGGCAGAGTTTTTTCTTCATCGAATGGGACAAAAAGCTGAAAGAATAAATCTATTTACAAATAAGCAAACTCAATTAATGCCAGGTGATACTTTAATGGTGCCAAATACGAGACTTGCGTTCGACACTCGTCGATCTGATGAAATGCTTGAATGGGTTGAGCAGGGTGGGCATTTAATTATAACCGCAAGAGTAGATGCAGAAAGTGAAGTTGGTCATCGTGATTATATTTTAGAAAGCCTGGGCCTGTTTATTGAGCGGCAATCTCTAAATGATGAGTTATCACAGGAAAACGAACCTGTTAATACTGAAATTTATGATGAAAATGAGTTTTGGCAAGTTGATTTTGATGATTACCTGGTTATATCTAATACATCTGAGTTTAAATCAGAAATTATCTGGGCAATAAAAGATTCCGATAGAAATCATGGTTTACAGATAAAGTTTGGTAGTGGGCGCATAACGCTATTATCTGAAATGAGAATTTTTATGAATGACTACATAGATAACTACGACCATGCGGCATTTTTATTAACATTAGCCAATGATCAGTTAATCTCTGGAGATGAAAGTGTATTCTATTACACAGTATATGATGATCGGATATCGATTTTTCAATGGCTGTGGGAAAATACCAGGGCTTTAGTGTTATCAACTGCTTTGCTTATTTTTATTTGGTTATGGAAGGTTGTTCCGAGATTTGGCCCCTTAATTAATGTGCACAAACCGATAAGACGGCAGTTTATTGATCACCTTAACGCCTCGGGTAATTACCATTGGCGTCAGGGGCATTATCACTGTCTGTTAACTGAGGTTAGAAAACAGTTAAGTCACAGGGGCAAAATTAAATATCCAGAATGGTCTAATAAAAGTAAACAAGACCAGATATCGCATTTTGTTGAATTAAGTCAGTTAGAATCATCAGCTATTGAAAAGGCTTTATTTAATACAGAAGTTGAACGAGTTAATGATTTTATTAACATGATAAAGGTACTTGAAAAATTGAGGAAAAGTCTATGAGCCAAGAAGATAACCAGGATGTTAGCCAGGATATTGACCAGGATAACTTAGAGAACGTGGCAGGTACTAGCTGCAGAGATTCACAGCTCATTCAACAGTTGACACAACAAATTAATTCGGTATTTATTGGGCAGGAAGAAGTTGTTGATCAGGTGCTTGTTGCGCTACTTGCGGCAGGTCATGTGTTGGTTGAAGGGGTGCCCGGTTTAGGTAAAACTTTATTGGTTCGTTTAATGGCCAAATCGATTAATGGTGAATTTTCGCGTATTCAGTTTACCCCTGATCTAATGCCCAGTGATATAACCGGGCATATCATGTTTGATAATGAAACGAATAAATTTCGTATTCGTCGCGGACCAGTATTTACAAATTTATTGCTGGCTGATGAAATTAATAGAGCACCTGCTAAAACACAGTCGGCATTACTTGAAGTTATGCAGGAGCACCAGGTAACTCTGGAAGGTAAAGCAATGCCTGTGCCTGAGCCCTATTTGGTAATGGCTACTCAAAATCCAATAGAGCAGGAAGGTACCTATCCATTACCTGAGGCGCAATTAGATCGCTTTATTATAAAAATTAAAATTGATTATCCAAATCTTGATGAAGAGCACCAGATGGTTAAGTCTGTCACTGCAAACCAGGTAGGTGATCAGTTTTCAATTGATGATGTATCGCAGCAATTTACCCCTGAGGATATTGTAAGTTTACAAAAGAAGGTGGCTGAAGTTTCTGTAGATGATGCGGTTTCCAACTATGCTGTTTCTATAGTCAGAAAAACACGTGATTGGCCCGGCATTTCAAATGGTGCAGGCCCACGTGGAGGTATTGCTATTGTGCGTTGTGCTCGTGCCAGAGCCTTTATGCAAGGTCGTGATTTTGTAACCCCCGATGATGTAAAGCAGGTTGCTCTGCCTGTCTTAAGGCATCGTATTATTTTATCCCCAGAAATGGAGCTAGAGGGTATGGATTCAGATCGCGTTATTACAGCTTTGCTAGAAAGAGTAGCAGCACCTCGGAAATAACTGGTTTTACAATATTCAGTTTTACTGAAGTCTAGATAAAAAGTTTCTGATGTCTGATTATTTTTTTATGGACAGATTGTAGTGTTGTTATATTTAAATTATTACTGAATTATCAATTAATATGAAATTTATTAAATTCAAACCGGATACACGTTTAATGCAACTAATGATTGTATTAACTTTGTTCGGATTGCTTTCCAGTATTTGGGCAGAGCCAAACCCTGAATCGGCGCTTGGTGTAGATCAATATTGGTTGTCTGCTTTAATAGGGGTACTTATTATATCTTTAATTGATTTATGGCTAGTTTATAAAACTCCTGCACCAATAATAAAGCGAGAGTTATCTGGCTCGCTTGCTGTTGGTGTTACACATGAAATTAAATTATCTGTTAGAAATCCTGCTCAACGAAGTATAAATGTTGATGTGTACGATCACTTTCCAGAACAAACTGAAATTAAGGGTATGCCGCGACGTCTTTTGCTTGATAGTCTCGAGGTTGCAGAACTTAAGTATTACGCTAAACCCTTGCAGCGAGGGTTATTAAAATTTATCAGGCTTGAATGTCTCGTTTTATCGCCGTTATCTCTTTGGCGCTATAATCATTTACTCTCGGTAGTAAATGATGTTCGGGTTTATCCTAACTATGCACCTGTAATAGAATTTGCTTTGTTATCGACAGAAAATCATTTAAGTATGATGGGGATACTTAAACATCGGCGTCGAGGTCAGGGTATGGATTTTCACCAGCTACGTGAATTCAGAGATGGTGACAGTATTAAGCAAATAGACTGGAAAGCTTCTTCGCGTATGCGAAAAATGATTGCCAGGGAGTATCAGGATGAACGAGACCAGCAAATTATGGTAATGATGGATTGTGGTCATCGTATGCTGGTGCAAGATGGGGATCTGTCACACTTTGACCATAGTCTTAATGCGTTGTTATTATTGTCATATGTTGCATTAAGGCAAGGTGATTCAGTAGGAATATCTACATTTAGTCATGAAGACTCGCGCTGGGTTAAACCGGTTAAAGGGGTAGCCAATATTCACTCATTACTTAATGGTATATATGATTTGCAACCCGGTTCTGCATCACCCGATTACTCATCTGGTGCCCGCGATCTAATTTTAAGGCAACGTAAACGTTCTTTAGTGTTAATTCTTACTAATTTACGAGATGATGATTGTGATGATTTAAAAGCCGCTGTGCATCTATTAAAAAAATATCATAAAGTTGTTGTCGCCAGTTTACAAGAACAGGCGATTGTTGATCGTTTGCAACAGCCTGTCGTTAATTTAGATGATGCACTTACTGTTGCTTCAACCCACGCATACCAGTCTAAACGTGAGTTATTGGTAAGGCAATTACGTAATAGTGGAATTAACACGCTTGATGTGTTGCCTGAAGATTTAGCTCTGTCTCTTACTAATACCTACCTGGACTTAAAGTCTTCCGGTCAAATTTAGCGGTTGTTTAAGCATCTTTTACCACAAAAGCATGAGATCAATAAAAAACATTCATACGAATACGTTGATGTTGTAATATTCAACAATGAGTGTACCTATAAAAGCAGGCCATATCAGCTGGTCTAAAATATTCAAAACAGCCAAATCATATAAACGTAGTTTATTTCAGGCCAATATAATCGCTATTTTAGCGGCCGTATTAAGTGCGCCCGTACCCATGTTAATGCCTTTACTGGTTGATGAAGTTTTGCTTAATAAACCGGGCCTCTTGATAGAAGGCATGAATGTTGTTTTACCTTCAAACTGGTGGGGCCCCGCAGTATATATTATTACTATCATGCTGCTAACGATGATTTTACGATTGTCTGCGATGTTACTTGCAGTTTGGCAAACCTTTAAATTCACCCAAATAGCTAAAGAAATTACTTATCAAATTCGCATAAAACTACTGTCCAAGTTGCAATTTGTATCTATGGCAGAATACGAAACACTGGGCAGTGGAACTGTCGCTTCACACCTGGTCACTGATGTAGAAGCAATTGATAGTTTTATAGGAAGTGCACTTAGTAAATTTGTTGTAGCAGTGCTATCTATAGTTGGTGTTGCTGTTATTTTGCTATGGATACATTGGCAACTGGCGCTATTTATACTGGTTATGAATCCTGTGGTCATATACTTTACAACCGTTCTGGGCAGGCGTGTAAAAGGATTAAAAAGCCGCGAAAACACCGCTTTTGAGTTATTTCAACAGTCACTAAGTGAAACACTCGATGCTATTCATCAAATTCGAGCAGCCAACAGAGAGCGACATTATATTCAGCGGGTAATTGATAAGGCTCGGGGAATTAAAACTACCTCGTCTTCTTTTAGCTGGAAGAGTGATGCGGCAAATAGAGTTTCATTTTTCATTTTCCTGATGGGGTTTGAAGTTTTTCGTGCTGTAAGTATGTTGATGGTGGTTTTTTCTGATTTATCAATTGGCCAGATGTTTGCTGTTTATGCATATCTCTGGTTTATGATGGCGCCTGTGCAGGAGATACTTAGCATACAATATAGCTATTACGCAGCCAATGCGGCTATAGGTCGTTTGAATAACTTGTTAACTCTTGATATTGAGCCACAGTATGCACATGTAAATAACCCTTTTTCTAATAAAGAAACGGTAGGTTTGCATGTTGAAAATCTACACTTTAGCTATACACAGGGTGAGCCGATTTTAAATGGCCTGTCGCTTGATATTAAAGCGGGTGAAAAAGTAGCTTTAGTCGGTGCCAGTGGAGGAGGTAAATCAACTCTCGTGCAAATGCTCTTAGGTATGTATACGCCTTCAAAAGGGAACTTGTATTTCGGAGGTGTTGATGTAACTGAAATTGGCCTGGATATAGTACGGGAAAATGTAGCCACCGTATTACAGCATCCTGCCTTATTTAATGATACGGTACGAAATAATATTAGCCTGGGCAAAGACTATAACGACGATGTTTTATGGCATGCACTGGAAGTAGCACAGTTAAAAGCAACTATAGAAGAATTACCCGATAAGCTTGATACAATAGTGGGTAGAAATGGTGTGCGTTTATCGGGAGGTCAACGTCAACGCCTCGCGGTAGCCCGTTTAGTGATATCTCAACCCAAAGTTGTCATTTTAGATGAAGCTACATCAGCACTGGATACTGATACAGAGCAAAAATTACATACGGCTATGCGTGAGTTCTTAAAAAATCGCACTACGCTTATCATTGCTCATCGTTTAAGCGCTGTAAAACAAGCTGACAGGGTTTATGTATTTGAAGATGGGCAAGTAATTGATGAAGGTGTGCATGATGAAATGGTCCAACGAGATGGGGTTTATAAACAACTCTATGGTGCACATACTGAGTAAGTATTAGATGATTCATGTGAAGTGGACTCAACCAGGTATAATTTATGTATTGGTGAATACGTTTCACCCGCTTCAACCAACTAGTTAGTGAGAAGTAATTAATGTCAAACATTCGAATCGGCCATGGATATGATGTGCATGCATTTGAGCCTGGAGACCATGTTATTTTAGGTGGTGTTAAGGTCCCATATCATAGCCAGTTTAAAGCGCATTCTGATGGAGATGTTTTAATTCATGCGGTTTGCGATGCTTTGCTGGGTGCAATGGCACTTGGCGATATTGGTCATCACTTTCCTGATACTGATATTGCCTACAAAGGTGCTGACAGCAGAGGTTTACTAAAACAGGTAGTTCAATTAGTTAACCAGCAAGGCTTTAGACTATCAAATCTGGATGTCACTATTGTTGCCCAGGCACCAAAAATGGCACCTCATATAAGCATTATGAAAGCAAATCTGGCTGATGATTTATGTTCTGAGCTTTCGCAAATTAATGTAAAAGCAACAACCACTGAAAAATTAGGCTTTACCGGTAAAGAAGAGGGGATTGAAGTACATGCGGTTTGTTTGATACATAAGATCAACTAATACAGCTATTTAATCTAATTACTGCTTAATTTTGAATTACTACATAGTTAGTGTGCTTTTTGATGTCGAATTTTCTAAAATCTGGATAATCCCGTATAGTTTTGCTGTAACCTTAAGTTTAATCAATTAAATTCTTCTACAAGCTTAAAAAAAATCTTTATCAATAAGTTTAGTATGAATGAAGAATGTCTTCGAAATTAAGATTTATCACTGAATTAACTTTATTTCAGTAAAATCCATCAAAAATTCATTGAAAAGTGCTAAATATTTGCATTATTTCGTATAAATCCCTCTACTTAATACAGACAATGTAAAATAATCTTATATACTAAAAGCTAGATATATTAAATGACTTATTCAAATAGAAATAAATATGCTGATCTATATTCACGGGTTTAACAGTTCTCCAGAGTCTTATAAAGTAAGTTTGCTGAAAACCTTTGCGAATAAAATAAACATGCCAGATGTTTTAGAAGTTCCAGCATTGTCTTTTGATCCAGCTATTGCCATGCAGCAATTGCTTACGCTAGTACATAAATACCAATCCCAGAACGGTGTGCGCCCTTTGTGCTTTATAGGTAGCTCCTTAGGTGGTTATTATGCAACCTGGTTGGCCGAGAAGTATGATAGCCGTGTAGTGCTTATAAATCCTGCGGTTAAACCATATGAGTTATTTGAAGATTACCTTGGTTATAATCGAAATATCTACACTGGCCAAGAATATATGCTGACTATGGAGCATGTAGATCAGTTGAAAGAATTTAAAGTCGATGAAATAACTCATCCGGATCGTTATCTATTGATGTTGCAAACAGGGGATGAAGTACTCGATTACAATCAGGCGCTTGAAAAATATGCAGCGGTACCTTCAATCGTTGAAGAAGGTGGAGGTCATGAGTTTTCCGGTTTTGAACGTCATCTGGAAACTGTTCTGGCTTTTTGTGGAGTAAATTGTTTAAAAACCTATTCTTGAGCTACTTAATATTTTAAAACACTCTACTAGCAATTGCAGAGTCGTGGGCATAATACTGTATAATAAATCAATATGTAGGTTTGCTAGTAGTAACGTTAGATAAAAATGATTAATTGAGCTCTATTTATCTGCTTGTGCTTTTTAAATTTTCTTCAGCCCCAATTTACATTAAAATTTAAGCTTTAAATATAAGGAAAAAATATGTCACTTGGCCCGGTCATGCTTGACCTTGTCGGTACATCTATTACACCAGAAGAACGTGAAATGTTGCTCCACCCTCAAACCGGAGGAGTTATTCTGTTTACCCGTAATTATGAGTCACCGGATCAGATTAGTGCGCTTGTGAAAGAAATTCACGAATTACGTACACCACACCTGTTAGTTGCAGTCGATCATGAAGGTGGTCGTGTGCAACGCTTTCGCGAAGGTTTTACGCATATTCCTGCTGCTGCAGTTTATGGAGAAGCTTATGCGCGAGACAAAAATCAGGCTAAAAAATTAGCTCATGACTGTGGTTGGTTAATGGCTGCAGAATGTCGCTCAGTGGGTATAGATATGAGCTTTGCTCCTGTTTTGGATATAGGTATTGGTTTAAGTGGAGTAATTGGTGACCGGGCCTACCACTCAAAACCCGACATAGTATCCGTACTGGCGCATGAGTATATGTCAGGTATGCTGCATGCTGGTATGGCGGCTACAGGCAAACATTTTCCCGGGCATGGTTCAGTTAAAGAAGATTCTCATACAGCGCATCCCGTTGATAAACGTCCGCTCAATGATATTATGATGGAAGATATTATTCCATTTGAAAGAATGATTAATTATGGCCTGGCAGCCGTAATGCCAGCACATGTTGTTTATCCGGCAATAGATGATAAGCCCGCTGGGTATTCCTATATCTGGTTACAAAATATCTTACGTCAGAGACTGAATTTTCAAGGTGTTATTTTCAGTGATGATTTAAGTATGGAAGCTGCTGGTGTTGTTGGTGATTTCTCTCAACGAGCTGAACAGGCATTAAAAGCAGGTTGCGATATGGTGTTAGTTTGTAATCACTCTGAAGCAGCTCAGCAGGTTTTAGAATCTCTTGAAGATTATTCAAGTCCAGCATCTCAAATGCGTTTAATTAGAATGCATGGTAGAGGTGAGATTAATCGTGAAGAATTAATGAAATCTGTTAAATGGAAAAAGGTGGTTGATAAGATTCGCCAGCTTGGAGACGGACCAAACCTGGAGTTAGATGTTTAATTAGTGTTTGTAGTTGCTTTGGTGCAACTGTAATAAAACAATTATTGAAAAATTTATTATGGAATTTATACAACAATTATTGAATCAGTTAAATCTTAATAAAGAATCAATCTGGATGACCCAGGTTTTCGTTATAGTATTTGTTACTCTTATTTTAAGTTTTTTTCAAAAACGTACTTTCAAACGTTTAGAGAATAAACTAATTAGCACTAAAAACCCCTGGGATGACCTGGTTATTAGAGCGGCGAGTAAGCCCTTAAGTTATTTAATATGGTTATTGGGGGTTTTATTTGCGGCTGAAATTGTAAAACATCAGAGCCAGGCGGCTATATTTGAAGTGATTGACCCTGTGCGCGATGTAGGTGTAGTTACTATATTAATATACTTCTTGTTACAACTGATTAAGGGAACAGAGAATATACTCATTGAAAAACAGGCCGATGATAGTGATCGTGACCTCGATCAACACACAGTGCATGCAATTGGTAAACTTGTTCGTATCTCTGTTTTTATTACCGGCGGCCTAATTCTATTACAAACACTAGGTTATAGCATTTCGGGTATACTCGCTTTTGGTGGTGTGGGTGGTATTGCCATAGGTTTTGCAGCTAAAGATTTATTAGCTAATTTCTTCGGTGGTTTGATGATATATTTAGATCGCCCTTTTAAAGTGGGTGACTGGATTCGTTCCAATGATAAATCAATGGAAGGCACAGTTGAAAACATTGGTTGGCGATTAACCTGTATACGGACATTTGATAAACGTCCGCTTTATGTGCCTAATTCTATATTTAACAATATTTCTATTGAAAATCCCTCGCGTATGACTAATCGACGCATTAAAGAAACCATGGGTATTCGATATGACGATGTGAGTAAAATGTCGATCATAATTGATCAGGTTAAATCTATGTTGCAAAATCATCCTGATATTGATAATGAGCAGACGCTAATAGTGAACTTTAATTCTTTTTCGGCATCTTCGGTCGACTTTTTTATATATACTTTCACTAAAACTACTGAATGGATTCGGTATCATGAAATTAAACAGGATGTGTTATTAAAAATAGTTGAGATTATTGAAAATAATGGTGCTGAATTCGCGTATCCTACTTCAACTGTGCATTTACAAAGTATGCCCATATCTGAGGAGCCAAATTAATGGCAGATAAATTACTCGTTGTTATTGCAAATGTTGATATAACGCGCCCCGCTGAAGTTTTACCACCATTACTTCAGGCAACTGTTGCAGCAGCAATGGAATTTGAAGTTGAAGTGTTGTTTACAGGGCAAGCTGGTCAGTTAGCGATGAAAGGCGAAGCAGAAAAACTATTATTGAAAGAAGAAGACAGTAAAAGTGTATATGATCATATTAAACAGGCACGAAGTGCGGGTGTTGTGTTTAAGGTGTGTACACCAGCAATAAAATTTTGGGGAGAAAATATTATTCCTGAAATTAGTGAAACTGTGGGTGGTGCTTATATTATCAATGAAGCCATGGATGATAGTGTAGTTACATTCACTTATTAATATGACATATTACGATCAGGCAAAACAGATTTTAGATAATGCTGATTTGATTTATAGTGCAGATCAAATTCAACATACTATTGATCGGCTTGCACAAAAAATAAACAACGAACTTCTAAATACACCTCAGCCGGTTATCGTGCTCCCTGTAATGAATGGCGGGCTCGTTCTAAGTGGCCAGTTAATAACACGTTTGAACTTTCCTGTTGAGATAGATTATCTACATGCTACACGTTACCGAGATAAAACATCAGGCAGTGAATTGCAATGGAAAGCCAAACCACAACAATCACTTAAGAATAGGACTTTATTAGTTGTTGATGATATTTTTGATGAGGGCCATACGCTTCAAGCGGTTCTAGATTTTTGTGAATCTGAGAATGCTGAAAAAGTATATTCTGCTGTTCTTGTTGAAAAGGTTCATCCAAGACCTAAAGCTAATATTAAAAGTGATTTTATTGGTATGAAAGTTGAAGATCGCTATGTGTTTGGGTTTGGAATGGATTATAAAGGCTATCATCGTAATTTGAATGCGATTTATGCAGTAAACGAAAATTAAAAGAGAAATACTTTAATGTACGATGGTAACTTTTCAGCAGAGGTCGCTATTATTGGTGGCACCGGCCTTTATCAACTCGATGGTTTTAAGGAAATAGAGCGTCGAAAATTAACTACTCGCTGGGGTGACCCTTCATCAGAAATTATTCTAAGTGCATTTGAAAACAAGTCGATGCTTTTTCTGGGTCGACATGGTTTACAGCATAATATACCACCGCATAAAGTTAACTATCGGGCTAATTTGTGGGCATTAAAAGAGTGCGGTGTTAAAAAAATAATCGCAGTAGCTGCTGTCGGTGGCATAACAGATAAAATGTCACCAGAGACCATCGTTATACCTGACCAGATAATTGATTATACTTATGGGCGAGAGCATACTTATTTTGCTGAAAATCTGGATCAGGTCACACATATTGATTTTACTGAGCCTTATTCAAACTCACTTCGTCAACAATTGCTTAATGCCGCTGAAAATGCCATTGATGGTGGAACCTATGCTGCTACTCAAGGGCCACGGTTGGAGAGCGCAGCAGAAATACAAAAGCTAAAACAGGATGGTGCTGATATAGTGGGCATGACAGGAATGCCAGAAGCTGCACTGGCTAGAGAGCTGGGTATAGATTATGCCTGTTGTGCTTTGGTTGTTAATTGGGCCGCTGGTTGTGCCGGTACGAAGTCTATCGAACTTGATGAGATGCAAAAAATAGTCGATAAAGGCATGGTTATGGTTAAATCGATCCTTAAAAGAGTTGAAAATTAGCCCAATTTAAAGTCTATTTGTATACTTAATGTCCTGTAATTTGATTAAGCATTATTCTATAAGCCCGTTCTGGCGGCATTTGGCGTAAATAGTTAACTTGTTTAACCTTACTATATGTATCAATTAATACACTGATGCTATTAGAGCATATCAATCAATATCACAATGTTATAAAATAGCCGCGCTTTTTAAGACATAATAAGGGTAAACGATGTCACGTGCCGATAAGGTCTCAGACGCTACAGGTCTGGAAAAACTCATTTTAAAATTACGCTACCACGAACAATCACGTCAGTGGTTTGCAGTAATTTTTGTATTACTGGTAAGTCTACTGGGTTCATATGAGCCTACGCTATTTGTTGTAGGTGGCTCAATAGCTGCTGTTGGGGCTCTGATACGACTGTGGGCTTCAGGCTATGTAATGAAGAATAAAGAACTGGCGACAACGGGGCCTTACGCGTATGTTCGTCATCCTCTATATGTGGGCAATATATTATTACTGATCGGCTTTTCAATTGCTTCAACTCAGTGGTGGTCGTTTGTTCTCATGATAGCCTTACTGTGGTTTTATTACCCACCAACTATCTCATATGAAGACAATAAGTTGCGCGATATATTCGGTGAAGAGTGGGAAGAATGGTCTAGAAATATACATGCTTTGATCCCTACATTTGGTTCAAAAGCGGGTAGCGTGAAAAGCGCCTGGTCTTTCAAAAAGAGCCTGATGCAAAACGCAGAGCCTGTTATTGTTGTGTATTTGATTGGCTGTCTGTATCTACTGTATACCCGTTAATTGAATGATTGAAAATCTGGATTTCATATCAGAAGGCGAATTGAGTAATTGGGTTAGAGAGCACCTTAATTCAGATGAAAAAGCATTATCAGCAGGCTACCAGGGAAAAACCCTGCTGTTTAATGAACTTAATCATAAGCTCGTAATTAAAGCCCCTTTAGGTAATTTTCTTACTCGACCAGTCAACCTGGCGTTATTACGTCACGAATATAGAATATATCAGAAGCTTCAGGGCATGGAAGCAGTGCCGACTTGTTATGGAATGATCAATGATGAATTTCTTGTTATCGAGTATATCGATGGACAGACTATTCGCCAAAGACACCCCGAAACTAACTCAGAGTATTTTGTAAAACTTCTTGCTGCAGTTAAGGAAATGCATCATCGTCAGGTTGCGCACTTTGACTTAAAACGTTCTGAAAACCTGTTAATAACAGAAAATGATGAGCCGAAGATTATAGACTTTGGTGTGTCGGTTATTAGAAAAGAAGGTTTGCACTGGCTTAATCACACCATTTATAAACTTGCGCAACAATTTGATCTAAATGCCTGGGCAAGGCATAAATATCATAAACAGATGCATTTATTAAATGACGAAGATAAAAAATATTATCATAAAATGAAAATCGAAATTTACAGTAAGGGAATTAAGCGCTTTTATAAGGACAAAATTTTAGCGTTTTTTAAATAATTTTTAGTTATTTATCTCATTCATATTTGTAATAATTAATAATACAGTTATATGTCTTCTTAATTCGTTTTCGAGTCAACTTTTAGTCTCTTTAATCTCTTGCGCTAACCGGTCACCGCTACTGCCGTTCAGTAATAATGAATCTCATTTGGGTCAGTTGAGTAGAGTCTGTTGAGGAGTGGATTATTATACGATTATTCTTATGTCTAAGCAGACTTTAAAAGAGCTGCTGCACTTTGAATATATTTTTTTCGTGAAAACAATAACTGCCAGCGGCTACCTCCACATTGTCTCCAGAGTACTGCAGATCGTATGCCAGCAAATAATAAGGCGCGTACTTTATTTGCATTTTTTGATTGTGATAAGTAAGTCGGCTCACCTTGAACCATTATTTTAGGTCCGATAGGACTAATATTTTGTTGATAAATATCAGCCAGGTTGGCGATTATATTTTCATGGGTTACGTTAAAAAACTCCATTCTACTTCGCGTGTTATCTAGTTCAGTACCTAATTTATCCATTATTTCAGGAGATTTTCTTAATATTTTTTCCAGATGTAACAGGTTAATCGCGTATCGAGTGATATCCATATCTATATTGTCTTTGTTACCAGATAACTGGTCATGTAAAGCAGTTAAACCTTTTCTGATAGTGGACGTATCTCCATAAACTTCCATTGTGTCATTTACATCGAAATGAAACAGGGTTTCTATAATTGAAGCTAGCTGAGCATCTGCAACATTACCGGTGTTGGCAACTTCTTTTACAAGAATAACAGCCTGGTAAATTCCAGCTAAGGCTAATGTTCGATCTTCCTGATTATGTTTCATGTGATTTTAGTAAGTGCCAGTTGGTTGATTTTATTTATCTGTTGGGTTGTACATATTGTCTATAACGCCACCGCCTAAACAAACATCCGCATGATAAAACACGATAGATTGCCCTGGTGTTATTGCGCGTTGTGCATTTTCAAAGCTGACGATAATTGAGCCAGCTTCAATGCTCTCTATTGTGCAATGCTGGTCGGTTTGTCTATAACGCACTTTAGCCATACATGAACAGGGTAGTTCTGGTATTTTACCACTTACCCAGCTAAGTTGTGATGCATTTAAATGTGTGTGATATAGAGCAGAGTCATCGCCCTGCGCGACATATAACACGTTATTATCAAGGTCTTTTTTCACACTAAACCAGGGTTCTTCGGTTGCATTTTTAACACCGCCAATACCCAGTCCTTTACGTTGCCCGAGCGTGTAATACATTAACCCATGATGCTTGCCCACAACTTGTCCGTCTAAGGTCTTAATTTCACCGGGTTGAGCGGGTATGAATCTTTGTAAAAAATCTTTGAACTTACGCTCTCCGATAAAGCAGATACCTGTGCTGTCTTTTTTGTCATGAGTAATGAAACCGGATTTCTCAGCGATTTGACGAACTTCAGGTTTTTCAATGTTGCCCACAGGAAATAAGCTATGTTTTAACTGTTTCTGATTAAGAGTGTATAAGAAATAACTCTGGTCTTTGTTATCGTCCAGGCCTTTTAAAAGCTGATATTGATTGTCGCGTTCACCGCGTTGTACATAATGACCCGTGGCGATGTAATCAGCACCTAATTGAAGGGCATAATCTAAAAAGGCTTTGAATTTAATTTCTTTGTTACAAAGGATATCAGGATTGGGTGTTCTTCCCGCTCGATATTCATCTAAAAAATGTTTAAATACTCTGTCCCAGTACTGGTCAGAAAAGTTAACACTATGTAATTTTATTTTTAATTTATCACATACTTGTTGCGCGTCTTTCAAATCATCGGCTGCTGCACAGTATCCGGTATCATCATCGTCCTGTTCCCAGTTTTTCATAAACAGGCCTTCAACATGATAGCCCTGTTCAATTAAACATTGTGCTGCAACTGAGGAATCAACACCACCTGACATGCCGACAATAACTCGTTGATTATTTGTTTCTGCGTTATTCAAAATTTGCATCATCCAGTTTGTTGCCTGTTTGTTCAGGTACTTTAGAGTCGTTGGTGGTAGTGGTTTTTACATAGTCAGTTATTATGGGTGATTGGCCCAGGCGAGTGTTATTTACCTGTAAAATATATAATTTTGAATCTGTTAATGATTGCAATAGTAAGCCATTACTATCTAAACCATTCCATGATTTTTGAGTAAGTATTTTTCTAATAAAGTGGTGCCTTACTAAATGGCTATCTAGCAGAATACCTAGATAGGTTTTCAGGTTTTTATAGTCATTTTTATTGCTATTGCTAATGTATAAATTATTTGCGTTTTTTGATTGGATTGCCTGTTTTGAAAGGCTGTGATAAACGTCGTATTCAATCAATGCAATAGCATTAGCAATATTATCCTGTTCGTCTTTATCAGTTGGAAAGGGTAAAGAGAAAATATCATTAACTTCAGACCAGCATGATTCAGAGATGTTAATGTTAACAGGCTTCCTGCAGTTTTCATCAACACAAAGTTTAATAACAGGCACAGCGTAACTATTAGCACTAATAATTAATAATGTCAGTAAAGCACTAATTAAAGTTCTTTTAGATATTGGCATTTTTATATATCTGTGAGTAATTCCAATGGGTATTTTTTGCCTGCGAGATAGTCATCAATACAGGCTAGTACCATGGGGCTACGTAATTTATCTGATTGTGCTAGAAGCTCATCTCGCGTTAACCAAAGAGCTCTGATAATTCCTTCGTCAAGCGTTTGATTCTCATTGTGCTGGTCGCAACTTCCTACAAAAGTTACGCGTAAAAAACAACGTTCTGTGCAGGCCTGATCCCAGCGATAAATCCCACTGATATACTCTGGTATGAAATTCCAGCCAGTTTCTTCCTTAGTTTCACGAATGGCTGCATCCATTAAGCTTTCATTTGGGTCCAGGTGACCAGCAGGTTGATTGTAAACAATTTTGCCCTGTGACATTTCCTCAACCATTAAAAAACGATTATCACGCTCTACTATGGTGGCAACAGTTGCATGTGGTTTCCATACATCACTCATTTATGGCTCCCGTTTATTGTGTTTAGCCTTGTAACGACGTTGTTTGTCTTTCAAGTAATTAATAATGTGTAATCGCCATAATAGGCGTATACCAGTAAACCCTGTAATACTGCAAACAATACCTAATGTAAGACAGCCAAGTAAAAATGGTTGCCAGATTGCTTCCATCTGTTGTGCTATCCAGTCAAATGATGCCTCAAACTGTATATCATTAGGCGGTAATCCAAGCATCCAGCTGCCCAATACATAGGCTGTATAAAACATAGGAGGCATAGTGACAGGGTTGGTAATCCATACCAGCGCTACAGATATTGGCAGGTTGCATCGAAGAAGTATGGCTGCACCGGCTGCGAGTATCATTTGCGAAGGTAGCGGTACCCACATAAAGAAAAAACCAACCATAAAAGCCATGGAAACCGATTTACGGTTCATATGCCATAAATTAGGCTCATGTATGAATTTGCCAAATATACGCAGGGATTTAGATTGAGTAATTTTGTGTGGATCTGGCAGGCATTTGCGTAAAAACTTTTTTGGCATGATTAATTGTTGATTGTAAGTTTAATTATTATCGCCCAATTGCGGTTATTTTAACGCCAACAATACTATGAGTAACTTGTTGTAGCGAGTTATATGTCGCGCCCGGTGCACAGTGTACTTGGCAAGCCTGTATATAAAGTATAAATTATAGCAGACAGATCAAATAATAAGGATTTTAGTTGTGTCTGACTCAGGGAAGAACCAAACAAATCAGTCGTTACCTTTGATTGCAATATCAATGCTGTGTGGTATCTGTATTTTACAGTTGCAGTCCACGCTTCAGGGTCCACTCTGGACTTCTTCTGAAATCCTCATGTTTTTACCTCTATGTCTGTGGCTATTTTATTGTTTGCCACATAAACGAAACCTTCTTGCCTTTTTAATTGGCTATTTGTGGGCCCTGTTATTTGCACAGTTGTATTTACAGCAGCAATTACAAGAGTCATTAATAGGGCAGGATATTGTGCTTGAAGGCGTGGTTAGAGGGTTACCCGATCCAGGCGCCAGGTCAGTCAGGTTTGATTTTGAGGTAGATGATTATTTTTTTATTGATGGAGAAAGCAGTGAGTTATTAAAATCTTCTATGCCATCACGGCTTCGCCTCAGCTGGTACTACTTTAAGGGGGAAATACATAGTGGTGAGAAGTGGCGCCTGCAGGTGCGATTAAAACCACCCCATGGCATGCAAAACCCGGGTGGTTTTGACTATGAAAAGTGGTTATATCAGCATGGTGTTCATGCAACAGGATACATACGTAAAAGTGCCGAAAATATAAAAATAGGTGAATCAGATGCGTTAATTAGCTCTATTCGAGAAGGTCTGTTATCGGTTCTCACAAATCTATCTGATTCGAGATACGAAGGATTATTGCAGGCATTGACAATTGGTAATAAGACGGCAATAAGCAGTGAACAATGGCAGGTTTTAAGGCTAACGGGTACCAGCCATCTAATGGCGATTTCTGGTTTGCATATTGGTTTGGTAGCCGGGATGGTGTTTTTTATGGTGCGTCGCTTAGTGCCGGCTTTTATGTGTAAGTACAGTAGCGCTTTTCAAATAGCGGCAGTAGCTAGTTTAATTATTGCAGGTTTCTATGCCTTGCTTGCGGGTTTTACGGTGCCGACACAGCGGGCTTTTATTATGCTCCTGGTGATGATGTTAGCTGTTTTGTTAAAACGCCCGGCTTTCAGCATCAATACCTTATCTTTAGCTTTAATTGCCGTGCTTGTTATGAGCCCGGTTTCTGTATTGTCTGTAGGTTTCTGGTTATCTTTTCTGGCAGTGATCATTATTGCTATGGTATCAACCGCCAGGGTTAGTGGGCCACAAACTAGACTATCAGCCTGGTTGCAGGGGGTTCGTATTCAGTGGTTAATTGCTCTGGGTATGTTGCCAGTGGGGGTATTGCTTTTTCAGCAGGGCTCAGTGATTTCCCCGGTGGCTAATATGTTAGTGATTCCTATGGTGGGGTTTATCATCGTACCACTATCTCTACTTGCAAGCTTAATGAGCATGATATCTACTGAAATTAGAGA
>Ga0209345_10000741_pt1 | contig 41531 bp, 42 predicted proteins | sample Cruoilmetagenom7_FD_187294 | JGI IMG/M metagenome (GOLD analysis project Ga0209345, IMG submission 187294) | Oil polluted marine microbial communities from Coal Oil Point, Santa Barbara, California, USA - Sample 7 (SPAdes) (version 2) | ecosystem: Environmental > Aquatic > Marine > Oil seeps ...
TTAGCTTGTGGCTCAAAAAAAATAAAATTAAAAACTGTAGGCAACACAGCATATAAAAAATTGTTTACTTTAGTGTCTTAATTATGGAAGTTGTTTATTTACTTACTGCTGAAATTCCTTCGGAATTTCATTGCTCGTAAACACAACTTTCCATATGCAACACGTTGTAAGCAATGCGAAAATCGAGCTGAAATTGAACATTTGAACTAAGAAAGCCAACGCACAAACAGCACATTCATTTTTTTGCCAACGCAAAATGCCAACGCTAAAAAAAATAAAAGAGCTGTTTTTTGCCAACGCTCGAATGATATTGAGAAGAAAGAATTAAATTTAAAAACTGACAGAGAGAATACATTCTATGGAAATAAAAATCTTGAAACCACGAAAGGCAATAAACAAAGCCTTTTTGAAAATAAAACCGAACAGAACGGAAATTGAAAGTTTCAAGACAAATTTGATTGATCTACTCGACAGAACAAATGATACTGAATCAGAAGAATTTCACAAAAATCTAGTTTCTGACTTTCTAAAAGACACTTACTACAAGAACAACCATTTTATAAATACAAAAGGTCGAAATGACCTTGTAATCCATAACGGAAATAAAGCAAAAAGTACTGTTGGAGTTATCATTGAGGCAAAAAAGCCAACCAACAAAGCTGAAATGCTGACAAAAGAGAAAATAAATGTCAAAGCATTTCAAGAATTGATTCTTTACTATTTAAGAGAACGAATTACTCACAAAAATCTCGAAATAAAATATTTAGTTGCTACAAACATAAATGAATGGTTCATTTTTGATTCCAACGTATTTGAAAAACAGTTCGCTCAAAATAAAGGATTGGTAAAACAATTCAACGATTTTGAAAATGGAAGATTAGCAGGAAAAACAACTGATTTTTTCTATAAAGAAATTGCAGAACCTTTTATCAATGGATTAAAGAACGATATTGAATTTACGTTTTTCGATATTCGAGAATATGAAAAACCACTTCGTAATGACAATCCAAAAGACGACAACAAACTTATTTCGCTTTTTAAGTTGCTTTCACCAGAGCATTTATTAAAACTACCTTTTGCGAATGATAGCAATAGCCTTGACAAACGATTTTATGGCGAATTACTGCACATTATTGGACTTATAGAAACCAAAGACAAAAGCAAAAAATTAATTGAACGAAACAAAAAAGGAGAAAGAAACACAGGTTCGTTTCTTGAAAACGCTATAATCCAACTAGACAGTTTAGATAAAATAAACAGACTTGACAATCCTAGTCATTTTGGAACAACTCAAGAAGAACGCTTATTTAATGTTGGACTTGAATTAAGCATAACTTGGATTAACAGAATTCTATTTCTTAAACTTTTAGAAGCTCAATTAAAAACCTACCATAAAGGAGACAATTCTTATGAATTTTTGAGTATAGATAAAATTCAAAATTATGATGATTTAAACAGTCTTTTCTTTCAAGTTTTAGCGAAACAACAATCAGAAAGAAACGAAGATGTAAACGACCTTTTTGCAAAAGTTCCGTACTTAAATAGTTCGCTTTTTGAACCAACAGGAATTGAACACGGAACTTTATTCATTAGTAATTTACGTGATGATAAAACAATTCCGATTTATTCCTCAACTGTTTTAAAAAATGAAAGCGGAAAAAAACGAACAGGAAATTTAAATACTCTTGAATATCTATTTGAATTTCTAAATGCTTACGACTTTAGTAGTGAAGGAAAAGAAGAAATTCAAGAGGATAATAAATCCTTAATTAACGCTTCTGTTCTCGGTTTAATTTTCGAGAAAATTAATGGTTACAAAGATGGCTCATTTTTTACACCAGGTTTTATCACAATGTATATGTGTCGTGAAACCATTAGAAAAGCGGTTGTTCAAAAATTTAACGAAACAAAAGATTGGAATTGCAAAGACCTAGATACACTTTACGATAAAATTGAAGACCGTCAAGAAGCCAATGATATAATAAATAGTCTTAAAATTTGTGACCCAGCAGTTGGTTCGGGACACTTTTTAGTTTCTGCACTTAATGAAATGATTGCCATTAAAAATGACCTTAAAGTTTTACAAGATAGAGGTGGCAAAAGACTCAAAGAATACCAATTTGAAGTTGTTAATGATGAATTGATAGTAACTGATGAAGATGGAGAATTGTTTGAATACAATCCAACAAACAAAGAAAGTCAACGAATACAAGAAGCACTTTTCCACGAAAAACAAACTATAATTGAAAACTGTTTATTTGGAGTTGATATAAACCCAAATTCCGTAAAAATTTGCCGATTACGTCTTTGGATTGAGTTACTGAAAAATGCTTATTACAAAAATGAAAGCGAGTTAGAAACACTACCGAACATTGACATTAATATAAAATGTGGAAACTCGCTAATTAGTCGGTTTGAACTAGATTCTGACCTTAAAAAGGCTCTAAAAAGTAGTAAATGGACTATTGACAGTTACAGAATAGCAGTTGACACCTATCGTAATGCTCAAAACAAAGAGCAAAAACGAGCAATGGAAAAACTTATTGATGACATTAAAAACGACTTTAGAAGTGAAATATCACTTAATGACCCCAAAGTTAAAAAACTAAAGAAATTACAAGGTGAAATTTATGGAATGACCAATCAAACTCAAATGTTTGAATTGACCAAAAGAGAAAAAACGGCTTGGAATAAAAAACTAAAAAAACTCACGGAAGATTCTAAAAAGTTAGAAGCTATAATAGAAGAGATTAAAAACAATAAAATTTACGAAGAAGCTTTTGAATGGCGTTTTGAATTTCCAGAAGTTTTGGACGATAAAGGTGATTTTGTTGGTTTTGATGTTGTTATTGGTAATCCACCATACAGTTCAAAAGTTTCTCAGGAAACTACAAAGTTTTCGGATTCATACAAGTTAGTAGAATACAAGTGTGACCCTTACGCTCTTTTTATAGAACGTGGATTAAGTATTTCTAATAGATTAAATCATATTTGCTTTATTACACCACTAACCTATCTTACAAACCACTATTATTACTTATTGCGTAAACATCTAATTAACAACGACTTAATCGATAGTACTATTATTTTTGATGGATTGGTTTTTGAGGAAGCGAATGTTGATACGTCAATTATACATTTGAACAGTTTTCATAAAACAAACTCTTTTTATTGGGGAAAAATTGAACCTAATGACTTGGATAATATTAAATTTTTCCCAAGAGACTGTGACGAAATTGCCAATGAGAATCGATATGAAATCTTTGAATATCTAGGTGAAATGTGGAAAGGCATTAAAGCAAAAATGAAACTTGAATCAATACCACTTAGTGAACTAAGAAAAATTAGTTTGGGTATGAAGTTAAAAGGGAACTCAAATTATGTTGTTTCAGAAAAAACTGAGTCACATCCAGATAATATTATATTCGGGAAAGACATAGGCTTTTATAAGGAACCGAAAAGAAACAATTATTTTTCTTGGTCAGATTCATTAAAAATTGGTGGGACACAAAAACACGAAGTTTATTTAAGTAACCCGAAAATTTTAATTCAAGCAATCAGGAATCTATCACTTAAAAGAAGAATAGTTGCAACTATTGATGAAGAAACATCTTATTTTATAGGTACAGTAAATGGTTTAACTAAGTTGAATTCTAATATTGATTTTATTGTTGATGAATATTTTCTATTAGCGATAATAAATAGCAAGTTAATTAACTTCTTTTTCAGAAGCCAGTTCACTACAATATCACTAACATCATCTTTTTTAGGCGTTATTCCTGTTAAAATAACTGATAAAAAAACGCAAACTGATATTGGAGATAATGTTAGAAAATTAATATCTAGTGAGAATGATGAGGAGAGAAAAGCATTAGTTGATGAGATTGATAATTCAGTCTTTGAAATATATGAATTAACTGAAAAAGAAGTACAATATATTAAAAAGGCAAACGCATAAGCCATACACATTTGCAATTCGCACCAGCCAATGCTACATCAAAAATTGCAAAAGAGTATGTCTTGCCAACGCTCACATTTGAACTAAACAACAAACATCGGAAAACCAAGCAGAACGTGAAAAGCACTACTTACAACAACGTGTATAATTAATTGCTTTGGTCGTTGCTTATTTGGAAAATTCCTTCGGAATTTTCTCGCGTTCGTATTTGTTTACTAAATTAGTTGCTTAAACACGCAACTAACCATACACAACAACGTTGCCTACAATTGCAGAGCTCATCTCAAAACGTGTCATACCGAATATGAAAACCACTGATTTTAAGCTGGTTTTAGTAGTCTTTAGCTAACGTAAAGTACACAGTTTACCAATTCAGAATTTTAGCCAGATTATGTAAAAAAATATGATTTTCCGATATTCACTCAGACGCAACAACGACGCAAACCGAATTAGCTTGTTACTGAAAAAAGTAAAATTTAAAAACTGTAGGCAACACCGCATATAAAAAATTGTTTACTTTAGTGTCTAGATAATGGAAGTTGTTTATTTACTCACTGCTGAAATTCCTTCGGAATTTCATTGCGCGCAAATCACAACTTTCCATATCCAACAACGTTGCCTACAATTGCAGAGCTCAATTCAAAACGTGTAATACCGAATATAAAAACCACTGATTTTAAGCTAGCTTTATTAGTCTTTAGCTAACGTAAAGTACATAGTTTACCAATTCAGAATTTTAGCCAGATTATGTAAAAAAATATGATCTTCCGATATTCACTCAGACGTAACAACGACGCAAACCGAATTAGCTTGTTTCCAATAAAAAAAGTAAAAATTAAAAACTGTAGGCAACACCGCATATAAAAAATTGTTTACTTTAGTATCTAAATTATGGAAGTTGTTTATTTACTTACTGCTGAAATTCCTTCGGAATTTCATTGCTTGTAAACACAACTTTCCATATCCAACAACGTTATATGCAAGCTAAAAAAACAACCTTATGAAAATAAAAGATTTTTTAAAAATTTACAAGTTCAATTTCAAACAATATAATATTGGAAATAAAGATTTTATTATAATAACGGAGCTTATAAATAGATCAGATAATGAAGTTTTAAAAAGTATAAAGAATTCTATTGATATATATGAAACTAATAGAATGATTTCTGATTCTAAAGCTCTTTTTACATTTGAAGAACTAGATTGGGAAGTTATAATAGATAAATACAAAAGACTACAAATAGAGCAATTTGCATTAGGTTTACCAATTGAAGATTTTTTTCCTCTTAATGAAAGTTCAGATATTACAATTTTATACAAATAATTATGCATAAAATTGGAATTTTAGCCTATGGTTCTTTAATAAATGATCCAGGAGCAGAAATTAAACCTTTAATTATAAAAAAGTTAGAGTGTAAAACAATGTTTAATGTTGAGTATGCTAGGAAAAGTAGAACAAGAGGTAATGGTCCAACACTTATTCCTTGTGAGACTATTGGACGAAAAGTAAATGCTGTTATATTAATATTAGACTCAAAAACTGACTTGAATGATGCAAAATCAATGCTGTGGAGACGTGAAACTGGAAATATCAATAGCAATAAATCATATACACATTCAAACTCACCGAAAACAAATAAAGTTCAAGTCGAAACCTTAAATGAAATTGAGAATATTGAAACTATATTATATACTTCTATTGGAAAAAATATTGAAGGAGATATTACACCAGAAAATTTGGCTGATTTAGCTATATCTTCAATTTTAAGTGATGCAGGTGAAAAGAAAAAAGATGGAGTCCGATATTTATTATCTAACAAACAGAATGGAATTATCACTGAATTAAGTGAACAATATGAAAAAAATATTCTTTCTAAAACCAAATGTAGATCTTTAGAAGATGTCATTGAAAAAATGGACAAAGAACGAAAAACTAAAGCCTGCATATAACACCGTATATAATTTATTGCTGGCTTCTCGCCTACTTACGAAAGTCCTCGCGGACTTTCTTGGTCGGTAATTATTTACTAACTTAGTTACTTAATCACGCAACAAACCATATACACAACCGTTGCCTACAATTGCAGAGCTCAATTCAAAACGTGTCATACCGAATATGAAAACCACTGATTTTAAGCTGGTTTTAGTAGTCTTTAGCTAACGTAAAGTACACAGTTTACCAATTCAGAATTTTAGCCAGATTATGTAAAAAAATATGATCTTCCGATATTCACTCAGACGCAACAACGACGCAAACCGAATTAGCTTGTTACTCAAAAAAGTAAAAATTAAAAACTGTAGGCAACACCGCATATAAAAAATTGTTTACTTTAGTATCTAAATTATGGAAGTTGTTTATTTACTTACTGCTGAAATTCCTTCGGAATTTCATTGCTTGTAAACACAACTTTCCATATCCAACAACGTTGCCTACAATTGCAGAGCTCAATTCAAAACGTGTAAAACCGAATATAAAAACCACTGATTTCAAGCTAACTTTATTAGTCTTTAGCTAACATAAAGTACACAGTTAACCAATTCAGAATTTTAGCCTGATAATGTAAAAAAGTATGGTTTTCCGATATTCACTCAGACGCAACAACGACGCAAACCGAATTAGCTTGTTTCTCAATAAAAAGTAAAAATTAAAAACTGTAGGCAACACAGCATATAAAAAATTGTTTACTTTAGTGTCTAAATTATGGAAGTTGTTTATTTACTTACTGCTGAAATTCCTTCGGAATTTCATTGCTCGTAAACACAACTTTCCATATCCAACAACGTTGGCAGTAATATACAAACAGAATGAAAATAGGAGATTCAGTAGATAATTATTTAATATTAGAAGAAATTGGAGAAGGTGGAATGGGATTAGTTCTCAAAGTACAAGATTCTACAACAAATGAAATATATGCTTTAAAATATTGCAAAGAGACAGACGAAAAATCTATTAGTAGATTTAGAAGAGAAGTTAAAATTGCAACCGAAACAAAACATCAAAATATTGTTGAAGTTGTTGCGGTTAATTTAGATAACAATCCACCGTATTTTGTTATGCCTTTAGCTAAAGGAAGTGTACACGACATTATTAAAAATATTGCTGGAGATTTTGATAAAGTTTTAGAGGTTTTTGAGCAAATGTGTAAAGGTGTTACTGTGCTACATAACACAGGTAAATACCATAGAGATATCAAACCTAGAAATGCTTTAATACTTCAAAATGGAACTGTTGCTATAACAGATTTTGGACTAGCGAGATTAATCAATAGAGAAAGTTCTACTCACACATCTTCAAATACCTTTTTAGGAACAGTTGGATATCACGCACCAGAACAAATCGCAGCTAAAAATGCAGATGCTAGAACAGATGTTTTTCAATTAGGTAAAAGCTTTTATGAAATGTATACTTCTGAATATCCATTTCTTATCAATCCTAAAAAATTACCTGCTGGTTTAGTTTATATAATTCAAAAAGCTACATCTGCTGAACCAGATGATAGATATCAAACTGTTGGAGAATTATTACAAGCTATTAACAGTTTCAAGAAGTCTTTGAACCCAAAAGAAAACCCAATAGATGCTCTCGAAAACAAACTATTAGAAATGTCTAAACTTCTAAAAAGTGGATATTATAATGAAGAAGTTTGTATTACATTCATTGACCTTTTAGGAAACAACATAGATGAACCAAACATTTTTATAGAATATTTTGACAAAATACCTAACGAAATATTAAAGATATTTGCAAATCAATTAAAAGATAGGTTTAAACCTATTTTTGATGTTTATACAAAAAATTTCGAGCTATATTTTGACTCAAACACAATTGACTTTAGATACGCTGAAACTGTAGCTTCAAAAATGGCTATAATCTATAATCATACAAAAGATTTAGAGTTTAAAGCAATTGCCATTAGAAATGCTTTAAGAGCTGCTGTTTGGTGTCACAGATTTGCTGCTATGGACACTTTCAATCACTTAATTCAGCAAGTTAAAGACAATGAAGAAGCTGGTTTGATTACACAAATCCTTGCGGAAGAGATTGAATTATATGAAAGTTTAGCAGACCAAGTCTCTGACAATGACTTACATCCAGTATTACGTGAATTCAAAAATGATGTGCTCAAAAAGAAAGAAGAAAAGGAAAAGAAAGCAAATGAGGAAAAGGACAATTGGATAGATGACTTATTTAAATAAAATACTACTGCCAACACCGTATATAATTTATTGCTAGTTCTAGCCTACTTACGAAAACCCTCGCGGATTTTCTATTCGGTTTTTATTTGCTAAATTAGGTGCTTAACCACGCAACAAACCATATACAATCACGTTATGTGCAAGCTGACCAAACCAACAAACATTTAGAAAAAAATAATGGCAAGAGGAAAAATTACTAAAGTAAAGAGAAAAATTAATTACTACGAATTACAATTTGTCTTTTCTAAAGATTCGGATTTTGAAAGCTTTTTTGAAACGCTAACAAGATTAGCAAAAACGAGAGCAAAAATTAGATATCAACGATTTGGAGATAAATTTGTATTTATTCAAGGAATTGAAAATAAAAACAACCTTCTAAAAGCAAAAATGAGATGCGTAAGAAAAGACTTGCTTCCAGAATTAATGAATACAGAAACAGACGAAACAAAAGGAATTGAAGCAAAAGAAGAAGAAGGACTTGTTGAAACAACTCATTTTATAATAGATTACAGCAAAAACGGTAAAGTATTTTTAGCATTAGAGTACAATCATTACGGTTCTAAAATAACTGATTTAGTTAATTACATCGAACGTGTAGGAATTGACCAAAAAATATTAGAACGTGTAGGATTTAAGCCAATTATTAAAGATGAATTAGCAAAATTTCAAGATAGAGTAAATAGATTTTCAGAATTTGTAGTTACCGTACACAAAGACAACATTGCTAAAGTTAAGGAATTAGACCAAAAGATATGGAGTTCATTGCATCATTCAATTGAACATTTTGGAAGTGAATATGCAACTTTAAGATTAAAATTCGATTACAAACAACAATCAGAAAATTCAGAAATTAAAAAATCCGTTTATAATATTATAAAAAAATTTAGTAGTAAACCAAAAGCGAAAAACGTTTTTAATAAATTATCTTTAAAAGCGGAAGATGGAGAAAAAGATAATCTATTGGAGAATTTCGATTTATTATTAGAAAAAGTAAATAGCGAAATAAGAGTTGAAAGAAAGGAAAAATATAGAACTTTAATTTCAACAGATATGTTTCAACAAATGACAAAAGAACTAAATGACAAAACTTTCAGATAAATATCGTGAACTTGTAGATTCTTATTTACAATACGCATTATTTATAGATATTGCAGTAATTGTAATTCTATGGCTTTTAAACAGTAAAGTACATTTAGTAAGTTTTGAGTTTAAATCTAAAATCGAACATTTAAGTATAATTGAGAATATAATTGGAGCATCAATTTCTTTAGCTGGTTTTATTTTAGCTTCATTAACTATTATAGTTGCTATTCGTTCAAATATTTTAAGTAAACAACCTGAAAACTCTGAGAATCCTTTAGAACTATTTTTTTCAACTGGAACATATAAAGCAATTGTAAAAGTTTTTAAAATAGCAATAACTGAATTAGTATTTTGCTTCATCATTTCTTACATACTAACATTATCATCTGCGAATTTGGAAAATGATTTTCTTTTTAAATCTTTGATTGGTCTAATTTATTTGGTTTCTGTAAGTACTTTGAGAAGTTTATTTGTTTTATTCTTACTTATAGAGGTAGATGGAAAATAAAAGCCTGCACATAACACCGTATATAATTTATTGCTGGCTTCTCGCCTACTTACGAAAGTCCTCGCGGACTTTCTTTGTCCGTAATTATTTACTAAATTAGTTGCTTGAAACACGCAACAAACCATATACAAGCACGTTGCCTACAATTGCAGAGCTCAATTCAAAACGTGTAATACCGAATATAAAAACCACTGATTTTAAGCTAGCTTTATTAGTCTTTAGCAAACATAAAGCACACAGTTAACCAATTCAGAATTTTAGCCTGATAATGTAAAAAATACGATCTTCCGATATTCACTCAGACGCAACAACGACGCAAACCGAATTAGCTTGTTACTCAATAAAAAGTAAAAATTAAAAACTGTAGGCAACACCGCATATAAAAAATTGTTTACTTTAGTGTCTAAATTATGGAAGTTGTTTATTTACTTACTGCTGAAATTCCTTCGGAATTTCATTGCTCGTAAACACAACTTTCCATATCCAATCACGTTACCACACATATGACAAATGAAAGATAATAGGGATTTAATTTTAGAGTTTTTGTCTGAAAACAGGGACAGACCTTTTAACCAAATAGATTTAAAACAAAAATTATTCCCTGAATTAAATAAAGACCAAGTAAAAGAACTTTTATACCAAATCATTGATTTTAAACCAAATTTAATGAGAGTGTATAACGAATCTAGTATTGGAATTTTATCTATCCAATACAGTGGACTTATAGATGATTTTATTTCTAACGGCGGATTTACTAAAATAGAATCGGATTTTAAATCTGAACGTGTTAAAGAATTAAAAAGAGAATCAAAAAAGGACGAAATTATTGATTTGGATTTAAAATTAAAACGTTTCGAATCTAAAATCGGTAAAAAATTAATTTTGGCAGGTTTCATAATTACTTTTTTGAGTTTTGCAATAACAGTTCTAACTCTTGAATTTTCGCAGACTGATGATAATAAGAATGAACAAAAAAGCCGAGTAGAGAAGCCATTACCGAACAATAAAGAATCCAAACCAAAAGATAGTTTAAACTAATTCGTACTTTCATAGTATTTAAATTTTAAATTAATAATCTGATTAAAAAAACGTGTGGTAACACCGTATATAATTTATTGCTAGTTCTAGCTTGCTTACGAAAATCCTCGCGGATTTTCTATTCGGTTTGTATTTGCTAAATTAGGTGCTGTAACACGCAACAAACCATATACAATTCCGTTGCCTACAATTGCAACGCTCAATTCAAAACGTGTAATACCGAATATAAAAACCACTGATTTTAAGCTAGCTTTATTAGTTTTTAGCTAACATAATGTACTCAGTTAACCAATTCAGAATTTTAGCCTGATAATGTAAAAAATACGAGCTTCCGATATTCACTCAGACGCAACAACTACGCAAACCGAATTAGCTTGTTTCCCAATAAAAAAGTAAAAATTAAAAACTGTAGGCAACACCGCATATAAAAAATTGTTTACTTTAGTGTCTAGATTATGGAAGTTGTCCATTTACTCACTGCTGAAATTCCTTCGGAATTTCATTGCTTGTAAACACAACTTTCCATATCCAACAACGTTGGCACAAATATGAAAAAACGAATTCTCACATTATTATTTTTAGGTTTTTTTATTTTGGGTTGTTCACAAAATAACGAATCTATATACCCGAATTTTATTGGACAAAATATAAATACAATTGAGAATAATTCTGATTGGAAAATCTTGGAAAAATCTTCTGGAGACTTTAACAAAGACGGTTTTAATGATTTTGCTTTAATACTCGAATCAAAGGACAGTATTCTAGAAAAAAGATGTTTGGATTGTAAGTTATTGAAAAGCAAACCACGAATTATTGTGATTCTACTAAATCAAAACGATAATGAAAAAGCAATCATTCAAAACAATAAGTTTATCGCACGTGGAGACGAAGGCGGAATGTTACCACATTTGGAACCTGAATTATCAATAGAAAATGGATTGTTGAATATCTATTATCAATTTACTCGCTCAAACCAATCTTACACTTTTGAGTTTGACAATAACAAAATGGTAATTATAAAAGCAGAAAGTAATGGAGTTTATTCTGCGAACGGAAATTTTGAAAATGATAAATATGATTTTAAAAAAGGAGAAATAATTTCAGAAAAAGGAAATATATCTCAAGAAAAAGTAGAAACTGAAATTATAAAATTTGATATTAAACCAAAATCACTTTCCGAATTTGGAGAAATGTCGGAATGGGAAATAACTGAAAATAAATATTTATAAAATACTTGTGCCAACACCGTGTATAATTAATTGCTTGTTTTAATCCTACTTACGAACATTCCTGCGGAATATTCTATCTGTGATTTATTTGCTAACTTAGTGCCTAAATCGCGCAACTAACCATACACAATCACGTTGCCTACAATTGTGACCCGTCCTGAATAAAGGCTACATAATTTTAAACATTATGTACAAAAATGACAAAGTAATTAGACGGTATTCAGAACCTTTCAAACTGAAAATTTTAGCCGAACTTACAACCGGTAAACACACAAAGAGCGAACTTTGTAAACTCTACTCCATTGCACCTACAACGGTTAATGAGTGGATTAAAAAGTACAATCGAAAAGACTTAATGAACACCAGAGTAAAAGTGGAAACCAAAGACGAAATATCTAGAATTAAAGCCCTTCAAAAAGAGATTGAACAGCTAAAAAAACTACTGATTAAAAAGGATTTAGATACTTTGGTATTAGATTCATACCTTGAAGTAGCAGCCGAAGACTTAGGCTATAAATCTGTTACTGAACTAAAAAAAAAGCTAAGTATAAAGCCTTAATTAAAGCTAAAGAGAAATCTAAGGGATTTGCGTCTTTAACTACTATAACTCGTTGTTTTGGACTTAAACGTGATGCGTATTATAAATACAAATCTAGAGCGGATAAGCGTTTAATAATGGAACAACAGATTATAAAAATAGTCGGTAGAAAACGTAAATCCCTTCCTAGAGAAGGTGTGCGTAAACTCATTAGATCTTTAGATAATGAGTTTTACAAAGCCAATCTTAAAGTGGGCAGAGACACTTTATTTAGTGTGCTTAGAAAGCATAATATGCTTACTCTTAGAAAGAAAACTAGTGCCAGAACTACAAACTCTTATCATCGTTTTTATAAATACAATAACCTGATAAAAGATATGGAAATTACAAGGTCAAATCAAGTGTGGGTAAGCGATATTACTTACATAAGGACGATTAAAGGATTTTGTTATTTGGCGTTAATAACAGACATGCATTGAAGGAAAATAGTAGGTTATGATCTTAGTGACAGTTTGGAATTAAAAGGTTGTGTAAGAGCTTTGAACAAAGCCATATATCAAGCTAAAAACATAAAAAAATTAATTCATCATTCAGACAGAGGAATACAATACTGTAGCAATGTATACATGCAAATTTTAAAGAGAAAAAAGATAGATATTAGTATGACTGAAGAAAATCATTGTTACGAAAACGCAATGGCGGAACGTGTAAACGGAATTTTAAAAGACGAGTTTTATCTTGACCAGACCTTTGATAATGTGGCTCACGCAAAAAGAGCTACAAAAAATGCAATTAATTTATATAATGAAATAAGATTACACTTATCTTTAGATTATAAAACACCAAATATGGTATATAAATTATCAGCTTAATTCAATTTTAACCTGTAGCCATATTTCAGGACTAGACATTTAAACAAAAATTGAGACATGTATAAAACCCTTATATTTTTATTCATAATTATTATTTCCTCGCATACGAGATTAATAGGACAACAAAAAAACACCTATATCAAAGCTGGTTTTTTATACGAAAGTAAAAGCAATAAGCTACTAAAAAACAAACTTATACAAATTCAAGGGACAAAAATTATTTCTATTGGCGAATTTGAATCATTACCTAAAAACAGCAAAGTTATAGATTTAACAAAGTATACTGTTCTTCCTGGACTAATTGATGCTCATACACATGTCCTTTTTTCTCAAGAGGCCAATGAAGATTTTGCTGAACACAGCATTCAATCTCTAACCATGGAAAGTGATGCTTTAAGAGCGCTTCGTGCTGCCAAAAGAGCAAAAAGTTACTTAGAAGAAGGAATAACAAGTATTAAGGATCTTGGAAACTCTGGTTTATACCTTGATGTAGCTCTTCGAGACGCTATTAATGAAGGAACGATTGATGGTCCTCGTATTTTTGCATCTGGTCCAATTTTGGCAGCAAATGGCGGACAAGTTTATGGTGTGCTACCTAAACATCAAAACATAATAGATTTAGAATATCGAATAATAACAAGTCCTGAAGATGCAAAAAATGCTGTCCGTGAACATGTTAATCAAAATGTAGACTTGATCAAAATTTGCGCAGATAATATTCCCAATAACACCTATTTAACAATAGATGAAATAAGATCTATTGTAGAGACTGCTCACTCATATAATTTAAAAGTCACAGCTCATTCCGTAACAAATCAATCCGCATGGAATGCAATTGAAGCAGGTGTAGATGGAATTGAACATGGGTTTAATTTAGCAGATAGCACTTTAGTAAAAATGGCAGAAAAGCAAATCTTTCTTGTACCTACAGAAAATAGTAAATCATATATGTATACTTATGCAAAACTCGCCAATTATAACGAAAATGAGTTAGATTGGATTGATAACTATATTAATAGAATGAAAAAAAGACTTGATAGAGCAATTGAAATAGGTATTCCTATAGTGGCTGGTTCTGATAATTATACAGATATAAAAGTATCATCTGGAAAATCATCCAAAGACATGTATAGGTATTATTTTGAAGCAGGAATGAAGCCTTTAGATATACTTCAATCCAGCACATATATATCAGCTTTTCAATTAGGAAGAGAAAATGAAATTGGACACATAAAACCTAAAGCAAATGCAGATATAATAGCTGTAAAAGGAGATATTATTAATGATTTCATCTCTACATTAGAAAACGTTGTATTTATAATGAAAGATGGAAATATTTATAGAAACAAAAATAACTAAAATACACTTTAAGCAAAAAACGTATGCCAACACCGTATCTAATATATTGCTAGTTCCAGCATACTTCTGAAAATGCTCGCGGATTTTCTATTCGGTTTTTATTTGCTAAATTAGGTGATTAAACAACGCAACAAACCATTAATAAACACGTTGTAAAAAATTAAAAACAAAACCAGTGGAAGATTTCCAAATTAGGTATAATAGAGCATCTGAATTGCTTGAAAAAGTAGCTGATAAATATTATCAAGGGGATTCTTGTGCTTGTCAACATCCAAGATTTATCCAAATAGTTGGAATAAATTGTGTCGACTTCGGAAAATCTTTTAAAGCTTGGGAAACAACATTATTAATCTCAAAAGTCAAAAAGAATTTTGACATTGAAACTCTGGAAAAAGGTACTGAAAACTCAAACGAAAAATGGACTTGTAAAAAGTGTAAATCTGAATTTAATTTTGGCTGGTCAGATTTTAGCATTGCTGTAGAAAGAGAAGTTTTATTACCTAATGATATAAAAACTAAAGAAAACGGAAAAAAAGCCGAAAAACCAATTCCACTCTTTGCAGGATTATATGGACACAGTTATCCTTCAAAAAAAGAAATTGAAAGTGTTGAATTTGAAACTTTCGAAAAATATATAATGGAAAAATAAGGTGTTACAACACCATATATAATTTATTGCTAGTTCTAGCCTACTTATGAAAATCTTCGCGGATTTTCTATGCGGTTTTTATTTGTTAAATTTAGTGCTTAAACCACGTAACAAACCATATATTAAACGTTGTGTGTAATTAAAATTCTTATGAAAAAAACTTATTTAACTTTATTATTATTGTCCTACTATATGCTTTCTTTTTCTCAAGATAAACATAAATTAGGCGATGAATACTCAATTTATTTTCACGTATATGAGCAAGAATTAATGTTTCCTTTTATAACAAAACAAGTCGATAAAATTGAAACTTTTGAAAAATATCCTTCTTATTATAATACAAATAAAGAGTTTTCAAAATCAATTAGATACTTTGATTCTAAGGGTAAAGATTCGTTAACCGTTTTTAAACTAATTGATCAGGAAATAGTAAGTAAGTTTACATTTGAATATTCAAACAATCAAATAATTAAAATAACTGACAGTAAAAATATTGAAAATCCAGTTTTTTATTCTTATTCAAACAACATTGTGACTTATAATATATCTGGAATTCCAACTATACTTTATGAATTCGACTCCAAGAATAGATTAGTAAGAGAATATCATGACTCTATAAATAATATGATTTATGAATATAAATACGATGATAAAAATAAAACTGTAAAACTTTTATCTGAGTGGAAAAATGAAAATACAATTTCTTACTATACTTTTAAAAATCAATTAATCACTCATATCAAAACAATATATATAGAATCTAAAAAGGTTATATGCAATAAATCAATTAGTTACAAACTCAATGAACAAAACCTTATAACTGAAGTTAAAATCGAAGATATAGACTCAGGGAAAATTATAAGAAACGTAATATCTTATAAATAAACTAAACACAACACCGTTTATAATTTTTTGCTAGTTCTAGCCTACTTACTAAAATCCTCGTGGATTTTCTATTCGGTTTTTATTTGCTAAATTAGTTATTTGAAACACGCAACAAACCATATACAAACACATTGTAACACATATGAAAAAAATAATACTATTTCTTATTTTGGCAGTTGGACTTTTAAGTTTTAACAGACCTAATAAAAATATAACTACTGAAAAACTTACTGAAGCTCAATTAAATTTTATCAAAGAAAATTATAAATGGGATTCAGAAGAATTCCTATTTGTGAATTTCAGACAACCGGAAAGTAGTTGTCACTATGATAATTATCAAAATTTGAAAAATTCTTTGAAATGGTGGACTGAATTTTATTCAAAAATGGAACTACAAAACGTTAGGAACATTTTTGTATACTCTGATAAATTGAGAGTAAAAAAAGTTATTGATTCAAAGAATCATTTTGTAGATATTAATAATTTTTTCTTAAATCAAATCTTTTCTAAAGACAAAACTTGTTATGGTATACTAATTATAAATAAAAATGGAGAGTATCAAAAAAAAGCTGGTGAGTATATGCAAAAAGATATTGTCTATTTAATAACTCAATTTGATTAAATAAGTGTTACAACATTGTGTAAAATAATTCTAAATTAGGTGCGTAATCGAGAGTTCATGCAATTTTGTTACATCTGATTTTCCTTCGGACAATCCTCGCACACAAAACCGGACTATTCTTATACGGAACCGTTGTAAAACTATTAAAACAAACATTCTGCTGAATTGAAAAAACTAAAATCTGACTTAACGATAATGGAAATTGGTAAGTTCCGATTTTATAGCGGAATCGTTGTTGGAATTGGATATTGTATTATTTTCAATTCACTTTTACGAATAAGTTTAAAATTGTGTAATATCGGAGATAATATTGAGGCTATGAATTGGCTGAACATTATTAATTACCAATTATCATTTAATTATCTCACTTTAATCGGATTTGCATCGGTTGGATTTTCGTTTTGTTTTACAACATATTTATGGATGAGTAAACCTTTTGCAACTGATAGAAAAAAAACCAAAAGGTTGAGAATGGCACAAATTAATTCAATTTGGATTTTATTTGGAACATTATTGTTCTTATTGAGATTATTTTGGTTTTTTGCTGGAATTGAACTGACCATTGAAAAAGACTTTCCGTATTTAGGTTTTATGATACCAATTTTTATTTATTTGTATTGTTGGAATTTAATTTCGGATATTTATAAAGCTAAAAAACCGTTTATATATACAACGCTGATTTTTATAACAGTCGGATTTATTTTGAGCGGAATTTAAGATTGAGAATAAAAAACATTGGACAACAAAGCTTATAATTAATAGCTAGTTTTAGCCTACTTTTAAAAGTCCTCGCAGATTTTCTATTTGGTTTTAATTTGCTAAATTAGATGCTTAAACCACGAAAAAAGATACAAAACAACGCTATACAACATTAAAAAAATGAAAACGAAAAACATATTTTTATTGACTTTAGCATTAATTTGCTCAACTTCTATTATTTGGGCTCAAGGTGCGGAAGATAGTTTAAAAATAAGGAAAATTATTCATGCAAAATACAGTACAAATAGATTTTCAGAAATGCCACGAGATTCTGCATTTAAAGACGACCATTTTGTAAAGTATGAAGTGTATGATGACAATGAAAAGATAATTGAATACGGTCAATACGATGGCAAAGGGAATATTTATAGGGTTACCAAAATTCAAAAAGACGAAAGTGAAAAACAAATAAAAAAAACAATTTGTGATTTAAATGGAAACTTGAAACAATATTATATTATTACAATTGACGATAACGGAAATGAAATAGAACTAAAAAATTATAACAGCAAAAATAAATTATTTTATATCCAAAAAAACGAATATGATAAAAACGGAAATGTAATATCAAAAATAGGAGGCGTCCCTAAATCGGATAAAGTTTCTACAACTGAATTTGAATATAATTCTAATAATGAAATGATACAAAAAATACATTACGATTCATATGGAAGTAACGAAACTCAAACATACATTTATGATTCAAATGGAAATGAAGTGATTTCCGAATTTTTTAAAGCCAATGGTGATTATACAAAATTTATTTCTACTTATGATAAGCAAAACAATATCTTAACACAACATTGGTACGATAAAGATGGTAATCAAAAACAGTGGAATAGTTGGGAATACCATTATGACAAGCAAGGACATTGGATAACTAAAAAAAGCTATACCAATGGAGAGTTAGGTTTGGTATGGGAAAGAAAAATCGAATATCAAAAATAACGATATACAAAATCGTATATAATGTATTACTGGTTCTAGTTTAACTACAAAAATCCTCACGGATGTTTTATCTGTGATTTATTGGTTAACTTTAGTTTGGAAACACGTATCTAAGTCGTACATCAATACGTTACCCAATAGAAGAAAAAAAACTTCAAAATGACTAACAAATTTATTTATAATCTTAAAATAGTAATTATCCTTTTGTTAGTCACCTCTTGCAAAGTTGAAGATCAATATTATGATTTAAGTCAAGAAGGTAAAGCATTACTAACTTATGAAATAGGCGAAATTTTTCAATTGAAAAACATAGAAACTAATGAAATTATTTCTTTTTCTGTTAACTCAAAAACTATAGAATATATTGCTGATGGTCCTAACGAATCATCATTTATATTTGGCTCTTCTTCAGACGATTTTATAGAAGTTGGAAGAATTTCGTTTATTGATAATTCAAATTGCTATAAAGGAGAGATAACTGTAAAAAGTGATAGAGATAATGACTTTGAATTTACAGCTTATTTTTATGATTGTTTTGGAGATGATTTTTACTATTTCCAAAATGAATTTATTGACACTACTAGTGTAGAAGGTGTTGATTATTCAAATGTATATATTCTTAGAAATTATCCTAAAACGCTTTACTATTCAAAAGAAAAAGGAATTTTAAAAATTCTTGACGTCGATGAAAATACATTGTTTGGACTGATTGAATAAAAACGTTTGGTAACACCAATATATAATCTGCTACCAGTTTAATCCTACCAACAACTAAAGATACGGATTTTTTATTCTGTAATTATTTGATAAGTAACTAACTCAAAATATGCGACCTAACTAAACAATTACATGAGTTGCAATAAAAGAGAGACTGTAACATTTTGATAAAACATCTATCTTTAAAAGAAACAATCACAAATGAATCAAAGTAAATATTTAGTAATTTTAATAGTTTTTTGCATAATTCCAAACATAGTATGCGCTCAAAATTTAGATACCAAAATTGATAAATTATATAAAGTAGAAGCAAATGAACCTGGATTTTCGATTGCAGTCTTTAAAAAGGACCAAATTTTGTTTCAAAAACAATATGGAACAACAAATTTAGATTACAATATCCCTATTTCCAGCAAAACGGTTTTTGATATTGCTTCTATTTCTAAGCAATTTACAGCAGCAGCTATTTTATTACTTGAGGAAGAAGGTAAATTAAATATAAAAGAGCCAGCGTATAAGTATATAGATAAACTTCCGCGTTATAAAAAAGGAAATCCTACTATAGAACAACTGCTAAATCAAACTAGTGGAATTAAAGAAGTTGATCCTTATTTTGGTGTTATTGATTTGTGGTTTAACGACTATATTGATCAACATCAAATGATTAACATTATTACTAAAGTTAGTGACCTTCGTTTTAAACCTGGAGAGCATTTTTATTATTCAAATGCCAATTATATACTGCTAGCATCCATTATAGAAAAAGCTTCTGGCGAAACGTATAGCAATTATCTAGAAAAAAACATTTTCAATCCACTTAATATGGATAATACAACTATTAAGGACAATATTTATAAGTCCATAAAAAATAGAGCAATTGGGTATATAGAAGATGATGGTCAGTATTATAAAACACATTTTCATGCTGTAAAATTTGTTGGAGATGGACAGATTTTAACAAACCCTGATGATATGCACAAATGGCACCTTAATTTAAGAAATGCTACAATTGGTTCGCCAGAATTATGGAAAAAAATGCACACAAAAGCCACATTAAATAATGGTGAAAAAATAAATTTTGGTTTAGGTGTAGAGTTTGAAACCTATAATGGACATGAAGCTGTCGGATTTGATGGAATGAGTGCTGGTGGCTTTGTTTCTAAATATCTTTATTTTCCAACCTTAGAAATCGCCTTTTTTACTACTCAAAATAAATTTGAAGACGAATTTAGAGATACTTTTTTTGATTTTGTAGACTTATATGTAACTCCAAATCCTAAAAACGAAACTTTAGACGAAACATATAATTTTATAACACTTTCAAATAACCAATTAAAGCAATATGAAGGACACTACTTATATTACTATAATGATGACGATAAGAAAGCAAATTCAATTCAAGTAAAAAACGATAAACTTATTGCATATACATTAGATGGAGATAAAATTGCAGAGCTAAAACCTATCGGAAATAATGAATTTATATTTTTAATGGGTAACAGTAAAGCGCTTGTTAAGTTTAATTTAGAAAAGGGAAATACCTATTTTACTTATAATGAATTTAATAATGATAAGCCTTGGGTATTTAACCAATTTAAGCCTTATGTACATTCTGAAAAAGAATTAAGTCAATTTGAAGGAGAATACTATAATGCAGACTTTCAAATAGCAAAAAAAATTAGTTTAGATAATGGGTCGTTATATTTATATTATAAAAATGGAGCGTACAAAACAGAATTGACATCAATTTCTAAAAACCTATTAGAAATATCTATTAGCCCAATAGCATTTGAAAGAAATGAGAAAAACGAAATTATCAGTTTTACATTAATGGGAATCCAATTTGAAAAGCTATAAAGACTGTGGTTAACATCATTTATAATTTTTGTAACTATATATACTAGTCAACAAATTCCTCGTGGATTTCTTATTCAGTTTTAATTTATTAAATTACGTGTTTAATCAAGCGATTAACCATATATAAAACCGTTTATTTAGTTTTGAAAAAAATGCAATTTAGCTATTCCAATGATCATTTAAAAAGTAATTTAATAATTGGACTTATCCAAACATGCTTAGGACTAGCAAGTATTTTAACCGATTCTATGAGTTTGGTTTTTAAATATGGTTGGCTATTAATTGGGTTAATAACATTATCAACAAACTTTAGAAGTAAAACAGGTTCGTATATAATTTTAGAAAATGAAATGTTATCGATTCAATACTTATTGGGATATAAAAAAATAAATATTTCAGACTTTAAGTCAATCACTAAAAAGAAAAATTCGTTGATTTTAGAAAATGGAAAAAAGAAAAAGAAAATTTGGACTTGGCTTGCTGAGAAACACGCACATGAATTGTTGTTTTCGGTAATTTATAAAATAATAAACGAAACTAACGATTCGGAATAATAGCGTAATGGTTAATCAAATTTATCTATTGCTAACTGTAAGATAATTACCAAATTCCTCGTGGATATTTATCTGTTTTTTTCTAAGTTATAATAAAAACAAAACAAGAAGTAATATCATGAAAGTGCGATTTAGGTTAATATTTCAATTTTAAAAATGAGTCTGAGGGAGTCTGTTATAATTAAATAGCAATTGTATTATGAATAAAATTATTCTTTAAGTATCTTACAATTCATTAGTGCCTTTTCAATTTTAAAATTATAAATGAGTACACCAAAAACTACAACAATTGCTATCATTGGATGTGGACCAAGAGGTCTTTCAGCATTAGAAAGTATAATGATTGCATTATCAAATACTAATTTAAAAACACTTCCAAAAATTGTAGTTTTTGAAAAATCCGCTCAACTAGGTTGTGGTTCTATATATAATTTAGGTCAACCAGATACTAACTGGTTAAATATTTCGGAACGTGCTTTAACTATCGCTAAAAGACCTGTAATAAAAATTAAAAACACTAAAATAGAAGGCTTTATGTCTTACCATGATTGGACAGGTAAAAGCCAAGATGCTATTTATAATAATAAACATGAAGTGTTTCCTAAACGTTCTGATGTTGGTAAGTATTTAAAAGCGCGCTACACTAGTATTGCTCAAACGTTACAAAAACTTGATGTAATGACCGTTTTTAATTCTGAAGTTACAGCAGTAAAAAGCAACAATCAATCCTTTACAATTACTGTTGACAATGGTAACAATTATAATGCAGACGAGGTCGTATTGACTATTGGACATCAGGAAACCAAAACATCCAAACAATTAAAAGATTGGATAAATTATGCTCAAAATAATAACACAGTTAATTTGTTTTTAAAAGCGTATCCTATAAAACACTTACTATCTATAGATTATAAAAACAAAGCTCATACAGTTGGACTTAGAGGTTTTGGACTAGCAACCATAGATGTTATTAGGGCTATAACCAAAGCAAATGGTGGTTATTTTGAAGTTATTGATACCAACACTAACAAAATGAATTATCATCCAGGAAAAAGCACCTTAAAACTTATACCTTTTTCATTGGATGGTTTACCTATGGCTTGTAAACCTTTAAACTCCAAAATTGATGCTTTATTTACACCAAGTGATGCTAAAATTTTAAGTTTTAAGTCAGAATTATTACAAATTAAAGAGGATGAAAATTATAATAATGGCAACACTTTTTTAATTAAAGCTATTGCGACTATAGTTGCCAATCAATACTTAAAATTAGGAAATCACGCTTACCAACATAATTTTTCTGTTCTAGCATTAAAAACAATAACAGAAGCCTATCTAAATGACGAAAATTTTAAACACGAGTTATTACTATCTCACGATAATGCGCCAGAAGTTATTATTCAAGCTTATGTAGATATGGCTACTGCAAAACAGCCAATAAGTTTAGATTATTGCTTAGGTCAAGTTTGGCGTCACTGCCAACCAACATTATACGCAATGATGTCTCACTCAGCTTTACAAGAGGATATAATAAGCAAAGTTATTGCGCTTGATGAGCGTATAAAACGTTACGCTTTTGGACCACCTATTGAAAGTTTACAACAGATATTAGCCTTAACTTATCAAGGTACATTAGATTTAAATTTTGTCAACGATCCTGAAATTAATTTAACAGATAATGGCTGGCAATTACAAAAACATAACCAAGAAATTACAGTAGACACCATGATTAACGCTGTTTTAGACAGTCCAAAAATCGAAAAAGTAATTTCGCCAATTGTAACCAATTTATTAAATGATAATTTAATACAAGCCATACATAGTAAACTTGGTGTAGACACAAAACAAAATGGATTAGTAGTCTCTAAAAATAAAAAACAAACACTTAATCTAGCAGTTTTAGGTAGGCTTGCAAAAGGAAGCGTTGTTGGTGTTGATGCTATTTTAGAATGCTTTGGACCCAGAATTAAAGATTGGGCAGACGGTTTAGTAGAAAGATTAAAAACAGACCATCCAGCTTAAAATATTTGATTGACGCCTTTAAAAAGTTAAAATTGACAATAACAAAAGGGATTTTTATTAGCTTTTTACAGTGAGATTTTGAATAGATAGTGTTATTTACGCTAATTTATTAATTACCTTAAACGAATAACTATAAAAAATATAAAACAACCTAAATAATCAATAAATGAAACAGACTTTATCATTTCTACTGGTTTTAGTACTCTTAATTTCTTGTAAATCAAATCAAGAAAAAAAAGAGCAACAAGAACCTAATGGACAACGACCGTCTTCGGCAGCATTAATATCAGAATTAGACAGTAATAACGATGGTAAACTGTCCGAGAGTGAGGTTAATGGACCAATTGCCAATGATTTTAAAAATATAGACAGTAATAATGATGGCTTTTTGACTTTAGACGAACTTAATAAAGCAGAAAAAAATCAAGAGGGTAGACCACCACGACAATCAAATGAAAACAAGGATTTATCAAACCAGATTGATACTTCTGTAAAGGTAATGCCTGTAAATACAGATTACTTTATTTCAGAAAATATTATTGATGGAATCCAACAACAAATGATCGAATTAAATGGAGTTGAAACCTTGTGCTACGTTATTAAAACAAATTCGCAAGCAACAGAACATAAAATGGGTCCTTGGTGTCCAAGACATATCGAGGATGGCATGGAAAAAGCAGGAATCTGGTTTAAAGATGATAAAGTATATGATGTTTCAGGTCATTTTATAGCCAAACTTGATGAGTTTTATAGCGACGATAAATGGCAGCTGTACAGAGAAGATGGAACAATAAGGGTTACAGACACAGAGGAAGGTTGTTTGGCTGCTGCTAAACCAGAAGTTGAGGAAGCCTACCATAATTATTGTGTGGAATGTTTACCAGAATATTTTAAAGATCAAGTAACCACTTTTATACTTCCTGTAAAACCTGTATATCTAAAAACCACTCAAAGTTTTGGAAGAGGCGGAATTGGAATTGCTTTTAACGGAGTTAAATATGATCCACCAGCACCAACACACGCAATATTGGCTGCTCATACAATAGCACCTTTAGACGATCATGGAGGACACGTAAATCCACATGGTGGATACCATTATCACGCAGTAACAGGCTCGACAAAAGAAATCGCTCAAACCAATGCACATGCGCCAATTATTGGTTATGCGATTGATGGATTTGGAATTTATGGATTGTTAGACAAAAATGGAAATAAACCTACTAATTTAGACGAATGTGGTGGACACTTTGATGATGAAAGAGGATATCATTATCACGCTGGCGAACCTGGAGGAAATCAAATTATAAAATGTTTACACGGATTACCAGGCTATACAGAAGTACAAGAGTAGAAAAATACAATTACACTAAGGTATAAAAATAGTACAGGTCTAATCTTTAATACAAAAGTATGTGACTGTAAAATGGTATTGATTAACCAAAATCAATGTGTTTAATCCTTGAACAGTATTGTTTTGCCTTGTTTTGATCGACATTGGTGATTAAAATTATAGATCAAAAAAATAAAAATATGATATGAAATATGTAATCTGCTTTGGCTTTTTAATTAGTAGTTTATTTAGTTATGGACAAACGACAGAAAAAGGAGATTTAGAAGTTACTCCAATAATAGGATATAGTGATTCTTACCAATTTTATTCTTTCCTTTTTGGTTCATCATCTGTTGCTGGTATTCAATTAGGAGTTTACGGAAATTATTATTTTAACAACAATTGGAGTTTACGCTCAGGTTTGCTTTATCAAAAAATGGGAACTAACAATGCTGACTTTTTATTTTTTCCGACAAATATTCCGAAAGAACAAAGTACATTACTGTTCCATTAACTATTAATTATCACTTTGGAGCAAAACAAAACTGGTACATAAATTATGGAATTAGTGTTGGATTTTTAATTGAAGCAGAAGCAAATTATAATGATGGAAATGGTTTTATTAGTATAAATGACATGGCTAAATCAACTCAATTTGGAATTAATGGAGGCATTGGATATAAATTTCAAATATTACCCAATTTTTTAATGGTCGTTGAAAATTTTAATCTGATTGGACTTACCGACACTACTGAACAAAGAGGTGGAAAGAATTTTTATATGAGTTTTAATGTTGGTGCTGTTTTTAAAATCTAAAAATCACTAATTAACTCTGGGTGACAATTACACAAGCTAATTGACAGAATTTTGAAATTTAATAAACACATTGAAAACTAAAAATTTAAAATAAATGGGAAAAAAAGGACCAATGCCAACTTTTAAAACTATAGATGACTATATTGATAGTCAAGTATTAGAAGCACAATTAATTTTGCGCGATCTAAGAAGTTTGATAAAAGAAGCTGTTCCAGAAACAGTGGAAATCACTAACTATAAAGTGCCTTCTTTTACCCTTATTCCAAAAGTGAAACCACAGCAACAAATCATGATAGTTGCTTATGCTAAACACATAAGTTTTTATCCTTATCAAGCAACAGTAGACCACTTTTCAGACCAGTTAAAAGATTTAAAAGTAGGTAAGGGGACAGTCAAGTTTCCGTTAAACAAGCCTTTACCTAAAGATTTAATTAAGCGAATGGTAATTTTTAGAAAAGAAGAACTTTTAGGTAAATAAATAATCCACAATAGTGCATACTAAAAGCACGAGACATAGAGGTCTATGAGAATAATAATTTTACTTTTATTGGTTATTTTTACTTTACAATCCTGTAATAAAAATGAAGCTAAATTAAGGGATGAAAACTTAAAATTAAATGATGAAATATCTATTTTAAAATCACAAATTGATTCTTTAGGAAATTTACCAACGATACAATTCGAGAAATTAATTTCAGAAGATTTTTCGTTAGACGCTTTAAGGAAGAAAAACTTTTCAGAGTATGTATCTTATTTAAAAAACAACGAATTAAAAACAAAAGATTCAATTTTAATAGAAAAATACTTAACGTTTGCTAAACAGAATAAAGAGTCCTTTTATTCAATGTACGCAATAGATAGAATTAGAGGGATTAATTATCAAAAACAACAATTAAACATCAGTCAAATAGTTGGAAAATGGCAATGGGAAACTATGACAAATCTCTTACAACCCTTTAAAGGAAGTAAGGATGAACAGATACTATTTCAAAAAGATAAAACACTAAAAATTTTCAATAATGGTAAATTAGTTTCAAATGGTAAATTTGAGCTTATCAGACAAGGTTGGGGAAATTATTATATTGAATTTGAATGTAATAAACTGTATTCAATACAAGTCAAACAAAATGGACTATTAACTTTAACAAAGGGTAAAGGATTTTGTATTGACTGCGGAACAGATGTGTATAGGAAAGTTGAATAAAAAAATCATGATTCATTTCGTGTAAAATTAATTTTTTAGTTTAAGAGTACTTATTTAAATCTTCACAAATATTCTATCTGTAATTTATTTGTTAGTTTTAGTGTATAAATATGCTATTAAATCACCCACAAATTAGTGCTAACTTACTATGTCGTAACTTTTATCCAATTTTCTTGTAAAATTTTATAATACTTGTCAAACAACAAGCAATATATTAACAGGGTAGCAAACATTTAATTGAATGAATAAATTAGGAATTATAATTGGACTGTTAATAGGATTGGGGCTTTTTGGTGCCTATAATGTAAAAACCAAAGCAAAACTAAAATCAAATCAGGAGGTATCAGCAACTCAATTTGTGACAAAAATTGAGGAGTTGGGTTATTATAAATACACTGACAAAAAAAATATTGACAGTTTAAAAAATGAACTAATTAAAAATTATGATCCAACAAACGAGTTGGTTTCCATTTGGGATGATCAAACTGGTGTTCCTCTTGATTATAGATATTATTGGTGTGATGGCGAAACCGTCTTTGAACTTGGTGGATTTACAGAGCTATTAGAACAAGTTAAACCAACTTTTAATAAAATTGGGTTGACAATAAATATAACGGACCATATTGAAGAATGGGATGATAAAAATAAATGGTTAAATCATAGGATAACAATAAACGGAACTAAATATGTAATTTTTAAAAACTTTAAAAATTATGGTTGGGGAGAATCAGTGATGAGATTTGCTCAAATAATAAACCAAGAAGCAGAAAAACAAGGCATTAACGAAAGGGTTTATTTAGCTTCTGGCGCAAATGATGGTCGACTAATTTTTTTAACTAAAGCATTGTACGATTATATTTATAAAGTTTACACCAATAAGCATTGGAAACCTTTAGAAGTGACAGAGTGGATTAAAGTTATGGAAGTTAAACCAATGGAAATAAATTAAAAAACTAATGTCTAAACTTTGTATATACAATGATTGTGCTTTATGTCAAAACGAAAGAACAAGTTTTGAAAACGGTCTGACTTGTAATTTGACTCAAAAAAAGCCTAACTTTATAAATACTTGCTCCAAAATTAAATTTGATGAAAAATTTCTAGAAAAATTAGAAAGGACAAACCTAGAGTTGGTAATATTAAGTAATAATAAAAACTCAATTCATCTCACTATATTTTGGACTAGTATTAGTGGAATTTTATTAATAATTGGAGGATATTATTTTTCAGAATGGACAATACTTAGCGTGTTTATATGGTCAGTAAAACTTGGAATTATTGGAATGGGTTTTACTTTTTTAGGAATGGCGTACTCTAAACTTAGAGCGTTTAAAAAACAAGAAACTAAAGCAAAATTTGAGAAATTAAAAATCGACGAAATATTAAAAAAATACAAAATTGACTATCATCCTACTTTTATTTTTGAAAATAAAACTCACGGAATTCAAGAAGTAAAGGTTAATTTAGAATTTAAGAATTGGATAAAAAATCGAACGACAACAGCGTATAAAATTAATGTTTAAATTTATCCTTGATTAATCATAGTAAAAGAGTGTAATTATCTGATCTTATGAAAGAATATCATAATAGTTTTGAATTTCAAATAAATTATAACGCAGTAACAAAGGACAAGCTTATTCACTATTTTGAAAAAAATAATCTTAAAATTATAAAGGATGAAACCGATCTTGTTTTTGAGAAAAAAGGGTCAATTTTTGATGGCTGGAAACTAAATGTTCTAAATTGGGAATCTAATATTAGAGTCAAAAGTGCTGATAATCATAAAATTGTTATCCATCATACAGTTAAAACCTATGGTTTTGGAGTTATTACACCAATAGCTTTTTCATCTATTTTTGAAACATATATAGACAATTTAAAACAGTATATTATTAATAATGAATCTTTTGAAAAAAAGAATAATGAATTAGTAAAATTAGGAAGAATTAAATTACTAAAATATATTGTCATTTTAATCTTAGGTATTTTAGCTGGTTTATATTTTGGAACTGTTTTGAAAAATTTGACTCATATCAAACTATTTGGATATCTCGGGATTTTTTGTGGCGCTTTAATTACTCAAATAGTAATTAACAGTTACCTAATTAAAAATAAAAACTCAAAACACCTTGTTTAGCTTTCTGCTAATTAGGGATTAAGCTTAGCTTCCAGTAAGACTTTTAGTTTAAACTTAATCATGACTATAAATGTTGTAGCTAATTTTTAGTTTTCTTGCACAAATTAACACAATAGGAGTTTAATTACTGACAAGGCTAAAAAGCCATGTTAATAGTTACAACTACTAAAGCATTACTAAGTTTTCCAAAGGATTTTAAAAGAGAATTATATAGTCAGCCAATTGTTTAAAGTGTTCAAATGCCACTTCAAATATATCATTGATTTAAGGGATGTTAAAGTAATTTTTTTTTAAATAATTACGTTTTCATTTTTATATATCTAGAATTTTCGATATGTTAGCATTATGAATTTGAAAATAGCAACAGAAATTGGTAAATGCTTATCTAATCAAATCCGATTTCAAATATTAGAATGGCTAAAAGAGCCAGAAAAACATTTTCCGCCACACGAAACATTAAAGCATTTTAATGATGGTGTTTGTGTTACCTATATTCAAGAAAAAACAAAATTATCTCAATCTACTATTTCAACGTATTTAACAAATATGGAAAAATGTGGTCTTTTAATAGCAACAAGACATGGAAAATGGTCCTATTTAAAACGAAACGAAAAGACCATTAAACAGTTCACAGAATTTTTAATTTAAAAAAAATTAAGCATTCATATCTATATTTCGCAATATAACAAACTATGAAATTACTAATTGATATTTTAGGTTGGACAGGTTCAGGATTTATAATCTTGGCATACGCATTAACCTTATTAAAAAATAAAAAATGGTTAGATTATGGTAAGTATTTAAATTTGGTTGGAGGCCTTTTTATAGCCATAAATTGTTATTTCTATAACGCAATACCTCCATTTGTGACCAATTTACTTTGGAGTGTGATTGCTACTTTGACCATTTACAAGTCAAGAAGTAACAAAGATAATTGCAAGAAAAATCAATGTTTAACTTAAAAAACAAACTATGAAAATTTTAATAATAGGAGGAAACGGAACAATAGGAAAAACTGTTGTTGCGCATTTTAAAGAAAACAACCAAATAATAATCGCTGGACGAAGCAATAGCGATGTAAATGTGGATATTGTAGACAGCAAGTCAATAAAAGCCATGTTTGAACAAATTGGAAAATTAGATGCCATTATTTGTATTGCAGGAGAGGCAAAATGGGACGATTTTAATAATCTTACTGAAGACGATTATTATATTGGATTAAGAAGTAAATTAATGGGACAAGTTAATCTGGTGCGTATTGGACAACAGTATTTAAACCCAAAAGGATCAATAACCTTATCCACTGGTATTTTAGCAGACGATCCAGTTGTTAAGACCACAAGTGCTGCTATGGTAAATGGTGGTATTCATAGTTTTGTACAAGCAGTGGCTCTAGAAATTGAAAACGGAATTAGGGTAAATGTGGTGTCTTCAGGAATGGTAGAAGATGCTTATAAAAAATACAAAGACTATTTTCCTGGCCATAATCCAATCCCTATGAATAAAGTTATAAATGGCTATGTTAGAAGTGTAAATGGAAAGGGAAATGGCGAAATAATTAGAATTTACAACTAACATAAATCAAGTTAATTCCCATTTTTTAAATGAATAAACTAATAATTACACTTTTACTTTTAATTAATAACGTCTCATTTGGACAAGATTTTAAAGTTATTAGTAAATATTAAAAATCACGACAGTTATCCAACATAATAAAAGAAAGGCAAGGGTCGATAAACTGTTGTACAACCTTCCTGTTAATATTAAAAATCAAGTAGTAGCAATAATAAAAAAACTCCCAAAGTTATTTGGGAGTTTTGTTTTGGTATAGCACATAAGGTTAACCTCTAAAACTATATCTTGTTATAATATCTTTTAATTTGTATTTTAAGTCTTCTCCAGTGTCATAAACCATTTGTTCATTACTAGGAAAGTGTACAAGTTGGTTTTTTAGTAATTGTAAATCTTCAGTATTTAAAGCTCTGCGATCACCTTTTACAGTTCCAAAAGTGTTTTCAAAAACAAACTCACTATCTATTAAAAAATTATCTATTATTTGATTTTGCTTTAAATCTGTGTAAACAACCTTAGCAATAACTTGCGTAGATTTAAGTTGATTAACTTCAAAAAATCTAGCTTTAATATTTATAATTTTATCTTGTTTAACATCATTACCTAAACTGTCTTTTACAACATTTCCGTTACTGTCTAAAATATACTCCCAACCATCAATAATATCTTTTTGACGTAATGATTGTCTTTCTGTAATATGCTCTGGAGAGATATTTAAACGTTGTAATTGTAACTCCATTGCATAATCGTAATCAATGGTATGATCTTGATTAGCATGATATGCTGTCCAAAACTGATTAAGGCCATAAGTATCAAAATTTAATAAATCGGCTTCCAAACGTTGTGGTAGTATCTGACGTGTCTGGTTTTGTACAGTAACTAAAACAAAATCTGTCCCATTTAAATGTGCCTCACTTAATAAATCTCTAACATTTTTGTAGTTAGGATTAATCGCTTCAATGGACTGTAACAACTCATAAGCATCACGATTGTAAAACTTATTATCTGTTGTCATTAATTGCTTAGCTTGTCCGTATTTATACTCAGATACTTTAGTTTTATAGTTAATTATTTCATCACTATAATCATTAAAATTAAGTTCTAAATTTTGTCCACTAATTTGTAAAGGTAAAACACGTTTGATTGCATTTTGACGACTATCTAAATCTAAATAGGTGTTATATATCGTTTCATACAACTCTGGATTTCCATCTTTAGTTAAATGGTTTAAGTTAGTATGATCTTCGTCAACCACTTTGGAATAGGCATCTTGAAGCATCATTACGTAGCTTTGCTTACGCTTTTTATCTTTGTTGTTTTCTAACTTTTTTAAAGAATTACTAATGGCTAAATCGTAATCACCAGAATGTAATTGTTTCTCGATTTGTTTTCTTCCAACACAAGATGTAAGTACTAGAAGAACTACTGAAATAAGTGTAAATTTTCTCATCTTTTTTGGATTTAATTGGTTTCTATATATATAGAAATTCAATTTACGTGCCAAACCCAAAAAAGAAACCCTTAAATTTTTAAATTTAAGGGTTAACTATTTGATATTTAATAAGTTGTTATTTTGCCTTTTTAGGCTCAAACACTGGTAATAATTTTGTTTTAACTTCTCCAAATCCAATTCTAGTACCATCTTTTTCGCAGTAACCTCTCATAATAACGGTATCATTATCATTAATAAATTTACGCTCTGTACCATCATTAAGTTTTACAGGTTTTTCACCTCTCCACGATAATTCTAACATCGATCCATAAGTATCTGGTGTCGGTCCTGATATAGTACCACTTCCCATCATATCTCCAGAGTTAACTGGACATCCATTTACAGTATGATGCGCCAATTGTTGCGACATACTCCAATACATATGCTTAAAGTTAGATTTACTAACCACAGTTTCTTTAGCCTTTTCAGGTTGTATAGCAACTTCTAAATTAATATCGTAACTCTTTTTACCGTTTTGTTGTAAGTAAGGTAAAAGCTTTTTAAGTGGTTTTGGGCTGTCAGCTTTAAAAGGCTGTAACGCGTCTAAAGTAACAATCCAAGGAGATATTGATGATGCAAAGTTTTTAGCTAAAAATGGTCCTAATGGCACATATTCCCATTTTTGGATGTCACGTGCAGACCAATCATTAAATAATACTAAACCAAAAATATATTCTTCAGCTTCATTAACCGGAATTGGTTCTCCTAAATCATTTGCATCAGTAGTAATAAAAGCCATTTCTAACTCAAAATCCACTAATTTACTTGGTCCAAATACTGGCTCAGTTGCTCCAGCAGGTAAGGTTTGACCTTGTGGTCTGTGTACTGGTATTCCAGATGGGATGATAGAGCTGCTTCTACCATGGTAACCAACAGGTATGTGTAACCAGTTTGGTAATAAGGCATTGTCAGGATCTCTAAACATGGTCCCAACATTAGTAGCATGTTCTATACTAGAATAAAAATCTGTGTAATCACCAATTTGCACTGGTAACTGCATTTCAATTTCGTCTAATCTAAATAAAACAACTTCTTTATGTTTTACATTATTTTTAAGCGAGTCATTGTCAGCATCAAATATTTCAGCAATTCTATTTCTAACCAAACGCCACGTTTTGCGTCCATCAGCAATAAAATCGTTTAAGGTGTCTTGAAGAAAAATATCATCTGTTAATGGTATGCCTTCAAAATAACCTAATTGGTGTAAAGCGCCTAAATCAATTGCTGTGTCTCCAATTCGTGTTCCAATGGTAATAATGTCGTCTCTAGTTAAGAAAACACCAAAAGGAATATTTTGAATAGGAAAGTCAGAGTTTTTATCGACGTGTAACCATGATTTTCTGTCTGGATTATTTGCGGATAATGGCATATATATAATTGTTGATTTGTTGTTTATAAATTCTAAGTAAATATATGTTTTTTCAATTATTTACAAGCAGTATTTCTTATTTTTGATAAATATTTAACGATAAAACTATTTTCGCTTAAAGCGGAAATTTAAAAACATACAATTATGCAACGCGACGAACAAATTTTTGAACTAATTCAAGCAGAAAAAGAACGCCAACTAGATGGTATAGAATTGATTGCATCCGAAAACTTTGTCAGTGACCAAGTTATGGAAGCAGCTGGATCTGTGCTAACTAACAAATATGCCGAAGGGTATCCTGGAAAGCGCTATTATGGTGGTTGCGAAGTGGTTGACGAGGTAGAACAAATCGCAATTGACAGAGCTAAAACATTGTTTGGTGCAGCATATGCAAACGTGCAACCTCACTCTGGAAGTCAGGCAAATACAGCAGTTTATCATGCAGTATTAAAACCAGGAGATAAAATCTTAGGTTTTGACTTATCTCATGGTGGACATTTAACACATGGCTCTCCTGTTAACTTTTCGGGTAAACTTTACAACCCAGTTTTTTACGGAGTAGAAGAGGCTACAGGTGTTTTAAACTATGACACGATTCAAGAGATAGCAACGCGTGAAAAGCCACAATTAATTATCGCAGGAGCATCTGCATATTCTAGAGATATAGATTTTAAACGTTTTAGAGCAATAGCAGATAGCGTTGGTGCTTTGTTATTAGCAGATATATCGCATCCAGCAGGATTAATTGCAAAAGGTATTTTAAACGATCCATTACCACATTGTCATATTGTAACAACTACAACACATAAAACGTTACGTGGACCAAGAGGAGGTATGATTTTAATGGGTAAAGATTTTGAAAACCCATTTGGATTAAAACTTAAAAACGGAAATTTAAAAATGATGTCATCACTTTTAGATTCTGGTGTATTTCCTGGTAATCAAGGTGGTCCATTGGAGCATATAATTGCAGCAAAAGCAATTGCTTTTGGAGAAGCATTAACAGAACCGTTTATGCATTATATGCTACAGGTTAAAAAAAATGCATCAGCAATGGCAGACGCTTTTGTTAAGCGTGACTACAAAATTATATCTGGTGGTACAGACAACCACATGATGTTAATTGACCTACGTAACAAAAACATTACAGGTAAAGATGCTGAAAAAGCTTTAGTAAAAGCAGACATTACAGTTAATAAAAACATGGTGCCTTTTGATGATAAATCACCATTTGTAACTTCTGGAATTAGAATTGGTACTGCTGCAATTACAACAAGAGGTTTAAAAGAAAACGAAATGGAAGCTATTGTAGAGCTTATTGATCAAGTAATCATGAATCATGAAAACGAAGATTTATTAGACGAAATAGCAATTAAAGTTAATGCAATGATGAGCGAGTTACCATTGTTTGTAGCTTAGTCTATAATAAATGATTTTTCGCTTTCGCGGAAAAAAAGCCTGCTATACTTTAGCAGGCTTTTTTGTTTTATAATTTTTCAAATATATCGTCTAACGACTTAAATTGGCTGCGCTTATATCTAATATTATCTCTATCTCTTAGATATTTAATCAAATCATGTTTTGGTCCAGAAGTCCAAAAATTCCATGTTTCAATTAATTGATTATCTACATCAATAATAACTTGGTCAACTAAAGTATTATCAAAAGGATAATTAGCAGTGTCATAAACTATAACGTCCTTATTATTGTCATATACTTTTCGGTATAATTTACCATCATCTTTTATAAATTCAAATACTGTATTACTGTCAGAATTTGGATTGTATAACATAACATCATTAATTTCATCCTTACAATAATAATGGTAAGTTTCTCCATCGTCATGCAACACAACATAATTATCAGTAATTGAGTTGTTTAAACTAAAATATCCAATAAGAATTGTTCCATCAGTCAAAGTCATTTCACCTTTATAAAAGTCATTTGGATGTGCGTTTAATGTATTAATAAAAGTAATTAGATTTAAGGTTTCCAAAGCTAATAAGCTAGAGTTGCTTTTATGCTTTGTTTGTCCATTTGCAGTAATCATAAATAATAATAAAACTAAAGCTGCAATACGTTGAGTAATTTTACTTGATTTCATAAGATTATATTTAAGAGATTAAACTTTTTGTTTATTCTCAATAATCAGACCATTTTTATATAATGTAACTATAAAATCAGATGTTAATGAGGACGTTATAGATAGTCGTCAGAGTCAAAAGTAGAAATGTTAGTCGATTTGTAAAATGGGCAAAAAGCTGTAACACTAGCAAATAAAAACATGGCGGAAACGATTATAATTATAAAAGCTATCAGACCATTAAATTCTCCAACATATAATATAGAGATAAGCAATATAACCACTATAAAACGGACTAATCTATCAAAATTGCTCATATTTCTTTTTAACTTTATCATGACTAAATAATTGAGGGTTGTTATTTAGTTCAAAACTAATTGAAAAAGCTAGTCCTATTTTATTATTTCGCTCAATCTAAAAAGTGATATGTTGAAATGCACCTAAGTCCGGACTAGTGGTTCTGTTAACGCCTAAAATATCATTTGGGACTTGTGCAGCAAATGCTGTGTTACCTTGACCATTAGCAGCTGAGTTTTCACCAATAATCATATCGTTTTCAAAAACATCTCTAAAATCAGGATCTTGGTTAAAAATCATGTTTTCATAATGTGTGGCATCATCAAAATCATAATTAGGACTAGAAAAGAAATTACTAGAATCTTGAAAACGTAGTAAACAATTAGTAAACTTAAAGTTAAAAACTACAGATGCATCTTCAATTTGATCAATTAATAACTCAGGATTATCATTTCCGTAAATAATACAATTACTAAAATTAGCTTCGGTTAAATCCGAAATAAACGCAGTGTTTTCTTCATCGATAACAAAATTATTAATTAATAAAGCTGGAAATTGTCTAAAACTACTGTTCCAATAATTAGCAATAGTGGAGTGGGTGACATTGTATTTTCCACCTAAAGTGGCACCAAAACTAGCTTGTCCAGCATTATTTAAAACAATATTATCTGCTTTAATCGACGTGTTTCGTCCTAATATACCAAACGTACTTATGTTATATATCTGAGAGTTTGTAATGGTTAATTTATCGGTTACAGCATCTGCATTACCATCTGATAACACACCTACGGTTGCATTTTTAATTGTAGCATGATTAATAGTATTATTTTGACTGCCTTCAAATAACCAAATAGTTCCCCATTGTCCAGGTACATCACTGTATATTGGCTCTAAACGGTCACCTTCAAAAATGACTTCATTTTCTAATACTTCTGGGTCACTACTTAAAGTACCATTGACATTTAAAGTAGCACCTTCGGAGACTAATAAACCTGAGTTTGCATGAAAATGAACGCGTGCACCAGCATCTATGGTTAGTGTTTCTCCATTTGGTACAGCTGCATAGCCATAAATAACGTATGGTTTTTGATTAGTAAAAGTTAATTCTTCAGGTAGTAACTCGCGACCTTGTATATCTGTTGCAACAGATTCACCATCAATAGTTAAAGTCAAGGTTTCAATTATGCCAGTTGTATTGTCCTTATCAGGATAAATAAAAATAGCGTCTTTAACTAAAGTTACTAAATCTACATCTTGAAGATTATCTCCAGAATCAAACAATATTTTATCTGTATATACAAACTGATTATCAATAATAGGTGAGTTGTTTGTATTAAAAGTCGTTTCGATAAATATAAAAAGACTGTCTTTTGCTAGGATTTGCACGTCTTGAAAACTTTTTCCAGCTTGACCATCTACATTTAAACGATATCCAGAGTTTTCTCCGTTTTGTAAAGATACATTAGGTATAGATATATCGTCATCACTAGTGTTGTATACCTTTAAGTTGTACGTACTTGATCCTATATTTGCAAAAATAGTGTCTAAATAAACGGTGTCTTTAGAAAAACCTAAATTTCCAGTACTAGCCTGAAATTCAAAATCCTTACGACAAGAACTGCAAAATAATATAAATCCAAGACAGCAAATAAAATATAGCGTACGCTTCATAAAATGTAATTGTAACTTTGGTTGACTAAAATATAACTTTTTTGAAGGGTAAATAGTATATGACTTTAAAATTATTGAAAAATAGAAATAATGTCATTTGTGATTCTTGCAGGTTTATTAGTCTCCGCATGTAATAAACACCATTTGGTTTCGGAATACGCACAAATTTTATCATCAACCAAAACCTCTACAACACGAACAGATTTAACACCTTGGCAAGATTTAATGTAGGTTTTAAGTGTTACTGTATCACCCAAAACAATTTGATGTTTATAGTCAATATGGTGTGACAGTAATACCCAATAAAAATCATTTTGCATTTTAGTTGGTGCTTCTTTTTGCCAATGTGTTTTTGCAATGTGATTTACCCATTCAATATAGCGCACATTATTAACGTGATTTAGCGCATCTAAATCATCAAGAGTAACTATTAAATTTTTATTGTAGGTTTTCATATTTTTAATAAAGTACTAAAATACCACTTATTGTTGGTTTTTAAAGTCAGCAATAATTTTATTAAAGGTCTTTCCTTTTTGTACAAAAAGCTCTATTAAATCTACTTCTTTATCTTTTTTTACAAGCTCGCTATCAAGCCTGTTTTTAATAACAAATTCAAAAAACATAGGAATGTATTCCTCTTCAATTTCTAAATCTTGAGTTAAAAAGCGTCTGTTAAATACACTAGAATTTTCAAAAACTGTTTCTAAATCTTCGTAAGTCATTTCAATAAAAGGTGGCTCGACATATTTGTCCTTATTTTCAAACAATTTAGCAATCAGTCCAATAACTTGTATAATATCAATTCCACCAGTTGTAGGTTGTTTAGAGTACAAATGAGGATTATTTTTTATGTCTGCCAAAATCTGGTTTTTAAGCTCAGTTTCAACAACATTAATATCCGCTAAAATCTCTTTATAAGGTTCAATAAGTTTAACCTCGTCTAGGTTATTAAAAACCTGTTTAAGCTCAATAACTACACTTTCGTGGAAATGATGCCCTTTTAAAACTAACTTTTGCTCATTATAAAATAAGGAACTAACATGAAGCGTGTCTCCAATGTTTCCTGCTATTGAAAACGTTCCGTGAGCATCGGAAGCTGTCATTTTTTTGGAAGACAGGTTGGTTATTTTAATATTTTCTATGGTAGAAATGGAGTCGTAAACAATACCATTTACCGTTTGTGCGGATGCAAAATAGCTTGTCAAAAAGACTAATAAAAGCGTAAAATTTTTCAATAGTTGGTTGGTTGATTAGTCTCAAATTTAGATTTATCAATGACATGAAAAATTTAATTAAGAGACTTTAACACCTAATTTATAATCTTTTAACTTTTATAAGATGACGTTAATTGTCCAAGATTTTAACTTCAAATAATTTGTCCCAACGTTTTCCGGTTAAGAAAAACGTTTGTGTTTCTGGATTGTAAGCAATACCATTTAAACAGTTTTCGTTAATCGAAAAATTAGGAATTTGTTTGGTTAAAATAGTACAGTCAATTACAGCCTCTACAGCACCATTTTTAGGATTGATAATTGCAATTCCGTTTTTCTCCCAGATGTTAGCGTATAATTTGTTATTTGCGAATTCAATTTCGTTTAATCTTCCAATTTTTCCTTTTGTAGTGCACACTTGTATGTGGTCTTCTTCATTTAGCGTATCAGAATTTAGACTCCAGATTAAACTGGTTCCATCACTTTTATACAGGTTAGTTCCGTCGTTAGCAAATCCCCAACCTTCTTTACTTTTTCCGTAATTAAAGCTGCTTTTCTTTTCTAGGGTAGTGGCATCATAAGTAAATCCTTTTTGACCTTGCCAAGTTAAATGGTAAACGGTATTATTAAGTACTGTAATACCTTCTCCAAAAAAAGCATCAGGAATAGTAGTTTCATTAATAACGTCACCAGTTTTATAATCTATTTTTCTAATTTTAGATTCGCCACGTTGTCCAGTACTTTCATAAAGCACACCATTATTAAACTCTAAACCTTGTGTAAAAGAAGTGTTATCATGCGGAAACGTATTTATAATTTCTACTGTTAAAAATTTTGGAGCCACATCACTTAACAATGCAATAGTTTGATTGATTTCGGCAGTTTCGCCATCAAAATTAATGGTAGCTTTTAAATTATGTTCTCCTAATTTAAAGTCAGAAAGCGGTTGTTTAGCCTGAATTGGTTTGCCATCTAATTGATAACTTGCAGAGGTTATTGGTATGTTTTTAGGATTTTTTAAAGACACTTCTAGCGTTTTGTCAATGCTAATTGTACCATTTTGAGCGTTGGTTGTAACCGAAAAGCTCTTTTTTTGCGCTTCTACGTCGTCACCACAAGAAAATAATGTGATTGCTAAAAATATGATTGTAAGGTATTTAAATGCTTTCATTTTGTAAACTTATTTGAGAGCAAGTTATTTATTAAAATTCATTATAAAAAATGATTGCAAGAAAATAAAATGTGTGTATCTTTGCACCTGGCAAGTCCTACACAACCAGCTCCTGTTGAATCCTCCAGGTCGGGAACGAAGCAAAGGTAGATGGTCGTAGCGGTGTGATGTAGGTAGCTTGCCTTTTTTTGATTACTCTAAATCCTTTTTTAAAAAGAGATTTAAAAACATAAAAGAAAGATTTGTTAGTTAATTCTAGCAAATCTTTTTTGCTTTTACGATGTTTTCTCAGAAGCATTATTAATTTTACAGTTCTTAATTTATTATTTACAAATCATGTCTAAAGTTGTATTAATTACAGGAGGCTCTTCTGGAATAGGAAAATCTATAGGTGAGTTTTTAACCGAAAAAGGGTGTATTGTTTATGGTACCAGTCGCAATCCGTCTAATTACGCCAACAGTAAATTTAAGTTGGTAGCTTTAGATGTTAATGATACGGTTACTATTGCAGCTGCTGTAAAAACAGTAATAGACGCAGAAGGTAAGCTAGATGTGTTGGTTAACAATGCAGGTGTTGGTATAAATGGTGCTATTGAAGAAATTCCGCAAGACCAAATCCAACATAATTTTAATACCAACTTTTTTGGACCTATAAATGTTATAAAAGCTGTGTTACCGCAAATGCGAGCACAACAGTCTGGTTTGGTTATAAACATTACATCCATTGCTGGATACATGGGATTACCATATCGTGGTATTTATAGCGCTAGTAAAGGTGCTTTGGAAATTGTTACGGAAGCGTTACGCATGGAAACTAAGGATTTTGGAGTTAAATTTACTAATATAGCACCTGGTGATTTTGCTACAAATATTGCTGCTGGGCGTTACCATGCACCAGTTTTAAAAGACTCGCCATACACCAAGTATCCAAACGTACTTAAAGATATTGACGATCATGTTGATAATAGCAGTAGCCCAATTGCTGTGGCTAAAAAAGTGCATTTGGTTATTAATACTAAAAATCCGCAAATACATTATAAGGTTGGCGCGCCAATGCAAAAATTTTCTATTATTTTAAAGTTTTTATTACCTGATAAGATGTACGAGAAACTATTATTGAATCATTACAAATTATAGGAAATCCCAAATAACAAATTCAAAATTCCAAGTTCCTAAATTAATTTAATCGGTTTTAATTATTTTTAACTTCGTAAAAACGTTTGACTTTGAGTAAAATGTTAATATCATTTGATATCATTATTTTACTTGCAAAAGTTAAATTGTAACTTTGCATTGCGTTAAGGATGGAAGTGGCATCCTTTTTTTGCTGCCACAAATGGCAAAAAAAGATATAACGGACAGCCTGACCCTTGTGGTAACGCC
>Ga0209345_10000742_pt1 | contig 41529 bp, 59 predicted proteins | sample Cruoilmetagenom7_FD_187294 | JGI IMG/M metagenome (GOLD analysis project Ga0209345, IMG submission 187294) | Oil polluted marine microbial communities from Coal Oil Point, Santa Barbara, California, USA - Sample 7 (SPAdes) (version 2) | ecosystem: Environmental > Aquatic > Marine > Oil seeps ...
CTTTTGGTTGGATTTCGTCATCTACTTCCACGAGTGAAACGGTGGACGCTGTCAAGGCGGAGACGGCGGCTGTCAATGCTGAGATGGCGGCGATGGTTTTGTCTGATAAGTCGATTTCTATTTTCATGATTTTTTTCCTGTTTTAATTTCTAGTAATTCCACCAGGGTTAATTTTGACACGGCGGCGGTTTGCATTATAACGAGACCTTGGTCCGTGAATTCGTTCAACCCCGCCAAAGCTTTCCGACGAGTCATTCCCGATTTCGCGGTCTTCAATGAGACCAGGGCTTCGTCCATACTTTCGGCGACGGGTCGCCCTGGAGTGATTTGGCCCAACTCAATTTTCTTGATATAACTCACGGAAACACCCAAAAATTCGGCCAGTTCAATCCTGGAAAACCCCAGGGTGTTTCGCTTTACGCGGAACGCTTTGGCCAGGTTCGTCGAACTCATGGGGACACCTTTTTGGTGACTTTAAAAATGAAGGCTCTCGGCGTCAGTCGCTTCTCATCCACGGTCACGTTGATGACTGGGTCCGTGTTGCAGATGTGCGCCTGGTTGTGGCCGCTGACCCAAAAAAGGACATCCTCTCCCGAGTTGTCTGTCATGGTGGCAGTATAGGGATATTTGCTCCCGATGGCTTGTGGTGTTTGTGTCACTTGTTTTCTCCTGTGTTAGTTGATGACGGGACTCATACTAATCGAAACGGACACTCATGTCAATTTAATTTTCAAAATAAATGTAAAAGAAATTAAACAGCATATTTTTTTAATTTTTGTGTTTAATTTCTTTGACGTTGTGTTATAGTGTCGGGAATTAACAGGAGAAAAACTATGAAAACCATCCCAATCACCAAAGAAATGGCCGTCGCGGCGTTCGGAGGAAACCAGGCGGCACTGGCTCGAGCGTTGAACATTGGCCGCGCTAATATCACGATTTGGCCCGACGGTGAAATCATCCCTCGAGTACACGCCCAAGCTTTATATTATGATATAAGGAAAAAGCATTTTAAAAATTTGGTTTTGAAATGAGCCGCGGTTTCATGGAAACATTCGGCCGAAAGGCTTTGGAAAATGGGTTTGAAATAATCCCCATCGTCCCCGAAAATAAGTTTCCCGCCGTCAAGAGTTGGCAGAACGCCGAACCCAAAATCGAAGACTGGGTCAAACTCCCGCCAAAAACTGGAGTCGGTATTCGGACCAAACAAAATCCCGCGATTGATGTGGACGTCCAGGACGAACCAACCAGTCAAAAGGTTTTACAATTCATCAAAGAAAAATTCGGGACGACCCAAGTGGTTCGCGTCGGAATGGCCCCAAAGTTTCTCGGGGTTTTCAAAACCTCCGAACCTTTCAAGAAAATGAGAAGTAAAAAATTCATTGACTTTTTAGGTGTGACCCACCAGGTCGAAATCTTGGCCGATGGTCAGTTTTTTGTCGCCTGGGGAATCCATCCGAAAACAAAGAAAACCTTTAAATGGCATCCCGAAAGAAATCCGACTGTCATTGGGTCCGAAGACCTGGTCGAATTGACTCCACAGATGGCCCAGGAGGTCATTGACTATTTCGAGAGTATTGTCCCCTCAGATTGGGCCATAAAAGAGAATGAGAGCGTTTCCTCGACCCAAAGTTTGAATCTGATTGACTCGTTGAAACCGCCGCTCGATTTGAGTGACGAAAAAATCCAACATGAAGTCGACCTCTTGGACCCTGACATTTCACACGACCAATGGGTCAAGGTTGGAATGGCTCTCCATCATCAATATGGTGGCGGCGAAATGGGTTTCGATATTTGGGACACCTGGAGCCAACGCGGCGACAAATACGACGATACAAATATGTTGATAAAATGGCATTCATTCGAACCCGATTTCAACAACACGAACCCAGTGACTTTCGCGTCGGTCATGATGATGACAGCGGACCAACCTGAGAACGACATTTCCAGGGCCAACGCTTTGGAAGCTTTGGAATCCATGGAGCCGAAAACTGAAGTCCCGTTTTTCAAACCTTTGTCTGAAATCGCGGGGAACATCGGTTCGGTTCACTACTTGATTAAAAATTGGATTGAATCTCAGACCATGGTCAGCATTTTCGGAGACCCTGGCTCGTTCAAATCATTTGTCGCCATCGACATGGCCTGTCATATCGCCACAGGAACCCCGTGGAAGGAATGCGAGGTCGAACAAGGCCCCGTCTTATACGTTGCGGGTGAGGGCTTCGGAGGACTCGGAAAACGAACGCTCGCGTGGTGTAATAAAAACGAGATTAATCCTGAGGAAGTCCCAGTCTATTTCTCCACGTCCACCGCGAACATGTACGACAAGGAATCGGCCGTCGCTTTGGTCGAACACATCGACGAACTCATGGAGAACATCGGTCCGAACATTCAGGCCGTCATTTTTGACACGTTGGCCAGGAACATGGGAACGGGAGACGAGAACTCGACAACGGACATGAACAAGTTTATACATCATATTGATAAATATATTAAGGACCGTTACGAATGCACAGTCATGTTAGTCCACCACACGGGCCACAAAGACAAACATAGGGCCAGGGGTTCGTCGTCTCTTTTGGGGGCGTTAGACCATAACATCCGATGCGATAAACTTGGAAAATTGTCGGCAACATTGACAGCGACCAAAATGAAGGACGCCGAAGAACCCGAACCGATGTTCCTGGACGGCGAATCCATGTTCCTGGGTACGGATGACCAGGGCGAGGAAATGACATCGCTCGCGTTCTCTTTGGGCGAAGCCAGGGACACCGATGTGGACAAGCTGACCCCTAAACAGGAGGAAATTTTTGAATACTTGAAACAAGCCGCGGGACCTGAACATTCGGAGCCTGTGGACCGTATCGGGTTATACAGAACTTTAGAGGACGCGGGACTGTTCGACGTCGGGATGGGGAGAAAAGCGAAAACCTTCCTCAATGCCATTGAGAAAAAAGGCTATATTATACAAACTGGAAACTTAATCAAAATTAAACTGGAGACCTCAGAATGGGAAACATAAAACGAAACCACGGCCAAAACTGGCAGATGAAAACCGCGGAACAAATCCGAATGATTGATGATTGTCTACATGACAGACGAATCGAAGGGCTGAGAGACAGGGACGTCGAGTTCCTGGAAGCCCTGAAGGCTCGGAGGGATTTGAGTTCCCTCCAACGGCGTCGACTCGACATCGTATGGGAGAAGGCCACCGAAGACGGATAATTTTTCCCCAAATCGCGGACAATAAAAAACCTGGGAAATTATGAAAAAACCAGGTTTTTTATTGTCCTAAGGTAGAACGGTGTATTAAATAACAACTATTAAGAGTAATGCTTCACGACCTATTTCACGACGACCCCCTCCGAAATTTGTGTTTAACTAACAACTTGAGGACCTTCATCCTAACAGAACGGGACCAGGATGTCAAATTTTTCTATTTTTGAAATATAGTTCGGCCGCCGCTTCCCCATCCTGGGCCGCCATTAATGCGTCGACTTTGGCCTGGAGGTCCGCGATGTCGGACTGGGCTTTCGCCGTCTCTTTCCTCATGTTGGATTCTCGTTCGTTCCTGGCTCGGGTCAGCCCCTTCGACTTTTTGGCGGCCCTGGCTGTCTTACCCGTAAAACGGAAAACGTCAGACACTCCAAAGTTTGAAACTAAAAGGTACGCTCGAGAGGTATCGAACCCAGGCTCCACGCTATGTCGGAGCCAGGATTTTCGGAGATAGCTCTTTCGATTCCCTAAATACGTGCCACGCTCGACGTGGTCATCGGGAACAGCTTTGTCGTCCTGGAGGATTTTCACCATGTCCCCGAACGCGTCCGTGTTTGGATAGCCTTCGGGGAGTTGGTAAAACGCGACACTCCTGTGGTCCGCGTCGATGTGGGTTCCTAATATCATATTATTCGGCGAACATTTTCAGCAGTTCGAGCATTGACTCATTTTTGGCCCGTAAAAAAGCGGGACCCTGAGTTTGGTCGGTTTTGAAAAATGCCATGGCCACACTGGCCGCCACGAAAGTCGAATACACGCTCCGATTCCCGTCCCCTGGTATTGGGTACGAAAAGAAACAACAAAAGAACATATAGTCCACAGGATTCCGACACTCGGTCCCTGAAATTTTCGCGTATGTTTTCGCGTTATGCGCGGCCGTGGCTTTCGCATAAATTGGAACCTTTGTCGGAAAATGCATATGACCGCGAGGTCCCAGGGCTTTGATGTTCTTGTTCATGATTTGGACGCACATGTCAAACACCCAGGGCGACGTTTTCGTCAGGCTCAATTGACTGGCCGCCACTTTCAAATTGATGGCCAGTTGGGCGCGTCTCGACAACCCTGTGGCGAATGTAGTGGGGACCCAGGGGCGAACTCGACCGTCCAGGGCCATGGCGCAAAGTTTCGGGAACGTGTGGACCCCTGTGACCCTGGCCGCCAAATTGGTCGGCTCCTTCAGACCCTTGATATTTCCCGCCGCCACTTTGTCAGAAAAGCTTTCCTGGGCTTCGATGGCCTGGACGAACTGGCTCAAGTATAAATCAGGCGTATTAATAAGACCGCCCCAGTTTCCTGGGACGTCCACCATCGCGGCGACATCGCGTTCCATTCTTTGGGCCGCTGTCAATCTCGTGTTATTTTTCATCGACTTTGATTCCTGGAAGCTTCAGCGCGTCCACGTTATCGAATCCCAGTGATTCCTGGAGGAATGTCTTCATTTTCGCTGTCTCGATTTGCTTTTCTTTGTCCAGGATGACTTTTCTCAGTTCGTCATCTCGGTCCACGCACGAATTGAACATTGATGTGTTCAATGAACCATAAATCCACTTATATTCCCTGTCGGAGTTGGGAAGGTGTGGGGTTTCATCAATTGACACGCATCGCGCGACTTTAAAATGTTTCTCTAACGGAATGACGACCAGGTCATTGACCTCGACGACATAATCTTTGGGGACCTTGAAGGTGTATTTGTCCCTCATGGCCAGTTCGGGGGTCAGTTCCTCCATTCGGTCGCTCGCATAGACGACCTTGATTGTGTTGAAAGAATTGTCCAGTAAGTTCAATGCTCTATTTGTTTTCATGTCTCGTTCTCCTGAGTTTGGTTTTTTATATCTAATATTTAAAAATGAGTATCCTGGTTCTGCGCCTGGGGATTTGGAAAAGTTTTCGGCCCTGACGCGGAGGATTCGTTTTCCCCCTTGGGCTGTGCATAGCCGAATAAATGGTTCGCGGCCTTGGTTATCGTAAATCGGCGGCCATTGGTATCCGAGAGACAAAGCTTTCGAGACCACCGCGGTCCATGTCTTGTCGAAATCATAGGGCGAATCGTTGTGGAACGAGTCCTCCCTGGCGACCGCTTCCATGTCGAATTTCAAATCGAGACCGTGGTCCTGGGCGGCTTCGGCCCACCATGGGTCCCCTGGTTGGTCCTTTGAGTTGATACGCCCGAAAATCGGGTCCACGTATGACGTCATAATTTTTCTCCTGTTAATGTTCGCCTAATGTACCACAAAAGGACACCAGGCGCAAAGGTTTATTTGTGAAGTTCTACGGCCCACTTTTTGAGGACCTTGGTCAACCCGTCGTCAGAACTGGCGTCGTAGTACGCCCCAACGGTGTCGCGTGGCTCCAGTTGGCGGAACTTGGTTTCACCATAATGGTGTTGAACCCCGCCGCCACGTTCGAAATATCGTTTCAGTCCCAAACCTTCAGCGACCTGGAGTTCCAATCTCGCGCCCTTGCTATTTGTCCAACATGGCAACATATAAATCCCGTCACAGCGGACGAGGGCGTTGATGCATACTTCCATATACTCGCGCCAGGATTTCCCGTGGTAGTGGTCCAAACTGAAAGGGTTGATGATTTGGATTTCAGGTTCCAAATATCTCAAAGCCCTGGCGGCTCCTTCCTCGAATGCTTGTTTGCGTTGTTCGATGTCGTGGCCTGTTATGGCTCCCGCGATGTAAATGTTCATTTCTTTTTTCTCCTGGAGTTGATTAATTCGTCGAGTGATTTCGGCTTCCTGGATTCCTTTGTCGATATCTCAATGAATAGACAACAAAGGACCAGGCATTTGATAAAAAATAATTCAATCATTTTTCGGTTTTCCTGTGTGCGGCCGTTGCGCGGCCCTGGCGGGTCAATTCATTGACGACATGAACGTGTTGTTCGGTCAGTTCTTTGAGGACCGTGGCCAGCGCGAGATTTTGCTCCATTTGCTTTTTCGCGGTCCAAACGACTCGGCCGTTCAAAACAATAAGGGACAAATACATTAAAATTTGTATTCCTAAAATCCAGGCTATCATGACGCGTCTCCTGGGGGGTATAGTGGCCCCTCCACTACAAGTTCGGCGGGGTCCGCGATTAATTTGTTCACACCTCGGACGAAATCCTCGACTGACTCAAATGGGACCACGTGGGACGCACCCCCTAAAGTTCCCCAACGTAATGTCACGGAAACGCGGCCCGTGGCTTTTGACACGCTGACGTCTTCCTCGGCCCAGTCTACGAAGTCATGGGCGGCCCCGAAGTCCTCAAGGACCATGTCGATGTCTTTTTGTTGTTGGATTGATAATGTCATGACGCGTCTCCTTCGGTTTTATGTTCGGTTGTTTTGGTTTTGTTCACTGTGTTTCTCCTGGGGGTTTTCCCCGTTTTGGTTTTAAAAATTTCTTACGAAAAGCCCATCGGCGTCAGCGGCTAATTTGTTGACCCCTCGGATGAAATCATCGGCGGACTCATATTGAATCTCGTGGGTCCCGCCTTCTACAGTTCCCCACCACAATGTCACTGGGACCAGGAAGGAACCTTCCGAGGTGATGACGTCTTCCTCGGCCCAGGCTATGTCGTCAAAGGCGGCCACGTAGTCCTCAAGGGCCTGGGCGATGTCTTTTTGTTGTTGGATTGATAAACTCATGCGAAAACTCCTTTTGTGATTAATAATTCGTGAAACGTTTTTTCAGCGTCGGCCAGTTTAGCATGACCCCCGAAGGACCAATTGAACGAGTCCCCCGCGTCGTCAGTGACCCACAATTTCAGAACCCCGCCGTCTCTCATTGACTGGATTTGGTAGTAAGGACCCGCGATTTCGTATTGGTGAGAGAAGCGGCCTTCGTGTTCGGCTTGTTGTTTTGCCAGTGCGACCTCGGCTTCAGCTTTGGCCATTTGGGGGCCTGTAATAGCCCCCTCCCATCTTATAAAATATGCTTTCATGGTTGCGCCCTCTCGATGATAGTGACGACCGTCACAGGCGATAGGCTCTCCAGTTCGTCAGCCATCCAGTCCAAATCGTCGTTCATGTATTCCATGATTTCAGCTTCAGAGTCGAATCTTGAAGCGTCGGCCTGTGTGACCTGGTCGATGTCGCCGTCGTTAATGCCACCGAAAAACGAGCCGTTGTTTAATTGGATTAATTTTTTAGTTCTTAAGTTCATAATTTGATTCCTGTGGTTAGTTATTCAATACGAGTATTATCTCCGAAAAGGACTCCCTTGTCAACAAAAGAATATCCTTTTCGTGCATTTAGTTTAAAACACGTATTTGTTCGCGAGGACCTTGTCGTCGGATAGGTCGTGGACCGTTGTCCACTCCTCCAGTTTGTCGACAAGGCGTTGGGCTTCCTTATTCGAAAGGTTGACCCTCAGGTCGTCTTTTATGATTAGATGGGACAACCTTCGGCCCGTGGTTCGGTTTTGTTTGATGTGTATTTCAGCCATAATTTTTCTCCTGTTTAACTGATTTTGCCGATTAATTCCATGACCGCGTGTCTGAGGTCCGTGGGGTCGAGTCCTGGCCTTTCGGACTCCAGGGCGATGATATAGGCCACATCGCAAAGGTCCGCCTGTTCCTGGGTCTCCAGTATCCAGTCTTTAATCCCCGTTTGTCGCGGGTGGTACTCTTTGACAAATTCGGGCGACCCGTAGGAAATCAATTCCAGTTCGTGGTTCACCGCGCACGACTTCGAAATGTTGCAAGGGGTCCCCGTGGCGGTCAATAATACGACACCTTTGACCTCGAGACGGTCGGCGTTCAGGCGTTCCACGGTCGACACTGTCATCCTCCCCGCGGCGACTCGGATGATGTCGCCTTTTTTCAGTCTCCACGCTTGGATTTTCATGCCTGGCCCCCTTTGGCTTTTAGGTCCATTTTTAACTGGGCTTTGCGTTCAAAGATTCGAACCGCTCCCGCCAGGTCATCGGGGTCGATGTCCGTGTTTTCAACAACGAATTCGACCGTGTCAGTCAGCGAGTCGATGTCCCTGTTCAAATATCGTTTCGCTTCCTCGAGCGATGCCACCCTCTTTTTAAGGGTGGCGATTTCTTGTTCGTATGAGTTCATGACGCGTCTCCTGGAAGGTCGAACCCCTGTTCGAAGTCAATTCCGAGGGCTGCGGTCTCGTGAAGGAACAAAGGCCCGTCGAGGTGCTTGAAATCCGTCGAGGTTGGCTTGTCTTCGAACTGAAGGAAAACCTTCGTCTTTTGGCAGACTGGGAAATCGCACGAGAACCCGTGGGGGCTGACGAGGGCGGGAGTATCAGTCACGACGAATCTGTGAGTGATTAAATTGTGGACCGCTTTGTCGAAGTCCGCTTCTTGGTTTACATTTGATAAGTTCATAATTTGATTCCTGTTTAATTAGTAAGTCCGTGTATGATATTCGAAAAGGACACCCTTGTCAACAAAAGAATGTCCTTTTCGCGCAATTAATTTATGAGGGGTCCCCCGTTGCGACTAATGCCTGGATGTCGGCGGGGACCTCGCAAGCGTCGAATATACCCATCACAGTTTCGCCAGGCTCGAGCCAGTGACCGACTGAGAGTTTGGCTTGGTTCATGTTCACCATCCCCGAGAGTTCGAAACTTTTCGAGAGTTCCACCGTTTCACCTTTGGGTCTCCCGACCAACACCAGGAAGTTCATGACCCCACCTTTCGAGTGAATGAGGCCAGTTCATCTTTGGCGGCTTCCAGTTTGACAACATAGTCCGCGCGGGTGGCCTGATAGCCTTCGATTCGTTTTGAGTTCCATTGGCCGCCAAGGTGTTTCCCCGCTCGCTCGATGCGTTCGTCAGTATCGACCAGGCGTTCCTCATAGTGAGTCACAGCGTTGGCCAAGGACTTCCCTTCGATTTCCTCAATCAAATGTTTCATGTCGACCAATAGACGTTTCTGTTTGTCCTGGAGGTCCTGGACTTTGATGGACACTTCCTGGGTCATTTTCGAGTCGATGGTCCTGAAGTGATTAAAAAGGACCTCCATGGCCTGGGCCTTCTTGCGGGTCTCGTTTGCGTTATAGCTGAACTTTGTGTCGTAGTCTCCACAAGTGTGGACGGCGTCCACCTTCAAAGTGATTGTTTTCGAATTGAAATTCAAGTCTGTGATTGAATGGTTGTTCATAATTTTATTCCTGGGGCGTTTATGTATTTTATTAATTCCTGGGAAGCTGTCTCCAGGGCGCGTATTGCATTATTGTGGGCTTCACGTTCGAACTGGCTCACACTCGGGCCATGACGGTCGGCGAAAGCTTTTGCCAGTGCGTCACGTTTAAAGAGAAGCCCTGTCGCGATGTGTTGGATTTCATTCTGTGTCATAATTCTATTCCTGTTTAATTAGTAAGTCCGTGTATAATATCCGAAACGGACCCCCCTGTCAACAACTATTTCAAAAAAGGTGTAAATAGACCGTTTTTGGTTAAACGCACTCTACAGACCGCGAAAAGTCCGAAACGGGGAGCGGAACATTTTGCGGAACATTTTTGGCCTTTTCGATGTTCCGCAAATGTTCCGCTATCCTATACGGACAAAAACAGCGGAACATTTGCGGAACATTTGCGGAACATTTTGAATTATTTTTCAAAGGCGAAAAATTAAGAAAGTGTTTAAAATCAACGACTTATGGAAAAAGTAGCGGAACATTTTGCGGAACATTTGAAAAAAGTGACATTTGGCACTAGCAATTCCAGAATAAAGCGTGTACACTGGGCTAACCCCCTGCGGCGGTGCAGACCAGGTACACGTTTTGGTCGCTCACCGATTTTTAGGGGTTTAAGTTATTGAATTATAACAAATTTTTGGTTTTTATTTAACAGGAGAAAAACGCTTTGGCGAAGACGATTTCAAAAGATGTTCAAAAGTTGACCGAATCAGTTGATGAGTTTCTGAACATGGGGGCTGAAGTCACTGGGGTCATTTTTGAAGGTGTTGACACAAAAAGTTTGTCAATAAAATTGACTTCTTTTTTGGCGGCTAGGTACAATGGGACCAGTTTGTATTTGGCTATAGACCAGGAACGGATTGAAAGGAATTTGAAAATCATCGACATGAGGGACCGAAAAGATTATACACTGGCCAGGATAGCGAAAATCCTGGGAATATCAACCACGACCGTCCATTCGGTTGTGATGAACCATAAAACTGTAACTATCACAGGGGATTTCGATGAATAATGAAAATTATATAAAGGGCCTGGATTTTAAGCCTTTACGACTTGGAGACAGACCAGTCCGAAAATTAGAACATGGGGTCCATGGAAAACAGTGGGATGGTATCGCCGAATCACTCCGAAGGATGTTTCCGACCACACCACCGAACCGCCCACTCTCGAATCGAATAATAATCCCCAAAGGTTTCGTCGAACCCGACGCATCCCCGACGGGAGAAGTCCAAACTTTCAACACCCGCCCCATCCAAGCACTTCGGTCCGCGGAATACCTATTGGAGACACTAATATGAAAAATACATCGCGAGACTTTAAATTTGGCGTATTATATGTTTTAATCTTGTCCGTCTTCTATCTCTTTATGGTGGCGACAAAACATTTGGGTCACGACAATCATGTCCAACCCACAATTCAAGAGGGCCAACCGCCCCAGGAGAAACACAGTGAAAAGAATCAAACTAGAACTCAGTAAATGGTGGAAACAGATTGTCGCCATCGCGGTCATCATGGCCATCATCCTGGTCCCCCAGGAATTTGTCGTCTACAACCTGGACATGGGTTTCATGTTGCTGAAGGTGTTGGGGGCGTTGTTATTGGCTAGGGTGGCAAAGAGTACACTCGACACCTGGCAGTCGAACCACGACCAGGACAAATCGGTTTCGCTGTCTCGATTCATGGCAGACGAAAAGACAACCAACCAATCAAAGGGGATAATCCATGCAACTCAAATACTTTGCATTACTCTTATTATTTGTGCCGCACTTATCAGCGGCTAAAATCCCCGAGAAGTTCGACGGGTACATCGTGGAAGCTTGCGACCGTTACTTGGTCGACATCGACTGTGATTGGTACAAAGCGTTATTATATACCGAGTCACTCCTCCAACCTGGCGTCACCTCATACGTCGGAGCGATGGGAGTGGCTCAAATTATGCCAGGAACGTGGGACGAGAACGCCCCGCGTGTGAAAGGGGCTTCCGACCCCTATGAAGCGAGGTCCTCCATTAGAGTGGGGGCTTTCTTCCTGAATAGAATGATAAACTTTTGGGACGACCGAAGGCCAGGGATACAACGAATGTTCCTGGGAATGGCATCCTATAACGCGGGGCCAGGACACATTTTAAGGGCGCAAAAAGCTTGCGACAACGCGCGGAACTGGAAAACAATTAAAAGCTGTCTCGTGAAAATCACGGGGCGGCACTCAAAAGAGACATTGAATTATGTGGATAGGATTAAAAGCAATTTTTGCAGGATTAAAACTCTCAAAGGGGATGGCCTTTGGGGCCTTCAGTATTTTAGGGACAATTGTGTCAGTATATTTCTTATGGTCGGCGAATAATCAGAAAAAAGGCGAGATTTTGGACCTTTTGGTCGATAAGGCATTGAAAGAAATAACTATTTCTGAACTCAAAACCGAGAATTCGAATCAATTTGATGTTATTATACTGTGCGACATTAACACAAAGCGGCTGAAAGAACTCAAAAATCAGTCGGAAAAACTGGCTCTCGATGAAAGGACCGCGAGAGATTTGGACAACCAACGAAACGAGATTTTACATGACATCACACAAGCCAAACTCAAAAAGGCACTGGCTGAACAGGACACTGGTGACAGTGTCATTTCTGACGACCTTGGTCAGTTGTTCGATGAACAAAACAAAGCCCTACAGGCCACCAAAAACACCCGAGTCAATCGAGATAGCGACGACGATTGATTGTTCCGAAAACTTTGACCAGTATTTGAAACCCACGGAACTGAATTTCACAACCAGTCATAAGAAACTGGAGTTTGAAAAATTACTACAGCGATACTCGCTAGTAATGGACGCCCTCATCGAATGTTCGAAAGACAAACAATCTTTGAGAAATCTTATCCCCTCCCCACAATCCCGAGAGAAAATACATGAATGACCAAGTCACACCAACAGAAATCGCCGCGGTCCTCCACGAACTGAGAACCATCCGCAAATCACAAGACCATATTTATACCACGATAGCCAAACTAGACGGAAAAATCGTCGGCAACGGCAAACCTGGAATCCAGGACCGCCTGGTCACATTGGAAACGAAAACCATGATGAACGAGAAAAGCAAAGGCCACCTAATAACAATGGGGACCGCTCTCATGAGTGGATTAATCGCCATTTACGCATTGATTACAAAACAATGAACCCGAACCCAAAAAACCCCAGGCCACCGACACCCATCGACATGAAAAAAGCCAAACGCGTGGCCTTTGAAGGAATGGGAATGGCCGCGTTTTGTGAAAAAATGGGATTTTCTCAAAAAGTATATTATAGGGCGCGAAAACAGTTCCCTGAGTTCCGCAAGCTTTGCGAGATTATCGTTATGAAACACAAGGGAAAGAAACCCTGGGTCCCGCCATTGAATGAAATCAAAAAACTAGCCGCCAGGGGTTTGAACAAAGGACAAATCGCCGCGACGCTAGGGATTCACATTGGGACCTACATGGCCCACCAGGCGAAAAACCCTGAGGTGGACAAAGCCTTCGAAGCGGGTCAGGACAAAGGGGTCGCTGACATTAAGTCCGTCCTCTTTACCATGGCCAAGGACGGGAAAAACCTCCCCGCCACCCTGGCATTCCTAAAAAGGCACGACCACGAGACTCAGGAAATGCCCACCAAAATCGTCACTGAAGTCATATACACCGACCAATCGGCCACAGGAGTCATCCACGATGAAGACTAGAATTGAACTGAACAGCAACGAGAAAACACTTCTCGGATTAATCACACCAGGAACGGAATTCCCTTCCATCCCTGGAGACATGGAAAACCACATCACCGCCCTGGTGAAATTGAGACTGGTCAAGTGGGTCCAATTCGGCAAGAACGAAAAGAGATTCAAACTGACACGCAAGGGGAACAAGGCTCGAAAGGGCCTGACATCCCAGTCGACCAAGTCGACCAAATCGAAAAACAAAGTGATTATCGACGACAACATGAACCCAGGAAACCCTGGAGTCATTAGACAGTTGAACTCATGAAACGCGGGGTCGGATTCCTAAGGTCGAGAACCAGGGCGAAAGCTGACAAGGCCCGAAGGGTCAAGGACGCCAAACGCCTGGCCACGCATGTCATCCAGGATGAACGTCCAAGAACCCAGGACACAGGCCCCAAAGAGATGGAAGACGTTTTCCTGTCATTGGGCATCAGTTCCGAACAGTACCAATAAATGTCCTGGACAATGTGGGTCCTGGTTGTTTTCCTTTTGATGTTATTATCAGACAAAAAGGTTGGCCGCCCGAATAATCGGGGGTTCACAATCATCGCCATACTTTCGGCCTGGCTCACGATTATCGCCCTGGAGATTTTTCTGTAGATGGCAACCAAACACAATCGGTTAATACTTCCGAAACTTCACAAAGCACAACAACGAATGTTTAATGAGAAAAAACTCTATAATGTCGGATGTTGTGGACGCCGTTTCGGGAAAACCCTATTCGCGCAAATATTACTTTGTCAGGACGGCGGGGTCCTCCACGGTCAACCGTGCGCCTGGTTCGCCCCGAAAGCGAAATACATGGCCAAGGTATGGCGCGAGGTTTGTGAGACCCTGGCCCCCATCATTGTCCGAAAGAACGCGACCGAACGCATCATCGAATTCGTTGGCGGCGGCGAGTTGGAGTTTTGGACCTTGGAAGACATCGACGCGGGAAAATCTCGAAAGTATGCCCGTGTCATAATTGATGAAGCAGAACTGGCCAAAGATTTAAAATATTCATGGGAACAGGCCATCAGTCCGACCTTATTGGATTTGAATGGTGACGCCTGGTTTTTCTCCACACCCAAAGGATTCACATATTTCCAGGAATTATTTGAGAGGGGCCAAAGTGACCACGAGGACGACACGGACTGGATGTCCTGGCAGATACCCACAAGCGGGAACCCAACTCTCAGGGGCGTCGCTGAGTACCTGAGAAAGCAGAAAAAAGCCCTCCCCGATTTGGTATTCCGTCAGGAATATCTCGCGGAATTCGTCGACTTCGGCGGAACCTTAATCGAGAGGGAATGGATAAGATACGGAACCCCCAATCCTCGAGACGTTTATTCCACCGCCATCGGTGTGGATTTGGCCATCTCAATCAAGGAAGACGCTTGTTTCACGGCGTTCGTGGTTTGTCAAAATACTATTGACGGGAAAATTTGGGTCCGCGACTGTCTCAAAGAACGTTTGAAGTTCCACGAGATTGTCGAAAAATTGACTGAGTTCGGGGAGAAGTGGGACCCTGACATCATCAACATCGAACAAGTCCAATTCCAGGCGGCCGTTGTCCAAGAGATGTTACGCAAGACTAAATTAAACATTAAAGGGTGTATTCCTGAAAAAAATAATGATAAACTCATCCGATTTCTCCCACTACAACCGAGATACAGGAACGGGATTATACATCACGACCCTGAACTCCCACGGTATTTCGAGAGAGATGTCCTGGGGTTCCCTTCAAGCGTGGACAAGGACATCCCTGACGCGTATGTTTACGCATTCAGAGGATTGAGAGTCGCGAACCAGGGAGCAATCTCCACAGGCGCGAGAGAATCGAGTCGACAAATTAATTCACAAGTATCCCCAACCAGTGGCGGGTGGGGAACAGTTTCCGAGGAATAGGACCATGACAGACAAGAAAACCGAACAACCAGGGCCAACACGAACACCACAAGCGTGGGGGCCTGAACAGGCCATCCCACTGAACGACCCCGATTCTACATTGATTTATGACGGGATTCTCGAGCCAGGCGACCCAGTATTGAAACAGGCAAATTCAGACGTCAGTCTGTACAACGAAGCCATGGCGGACGACCAAGTCATCTCGACATTCAACCAGAGAAAACGGGCTGTCATTTCGGCCCCTTTAGTGATTGAACCAGGCGGCGAAAAACCGATTGACGTGGAATGTGCGGACCGCTTCAGGATGAACCTGGCCCAGTTACCCATGGACGACATCACTGACAAGATTTTGAACGCGTTGTTCTTTGGATACATGCCACAGGAAAATCTGTGGAAAACTTTCGAGGGTCAGATTTGGCTGAGAGACATCAAGTCGAGAAAGCCCGAGAGATTTGTCATCGACCAGGACCAAAAACTCAGAATGCTGACCAACACCGAAATCATCCGTGGAGTCGAGACCGACCCATTATATTTTTGGTACTTGACCACGGGAGCCATTTCCCACGATAACCCCTATGGATTGGGTATCGGGTACTATGTTTATTATTTGGCGAAATTCAAAAAGTCAGGAATTAAATTTTGGTTGAAATACCTGGAGAAATTCGCCCAACCGACAATGGTCGGAAAATTCCCCATCAACGCCAACGACGCCGACATCAAAAAACTATTAGAGACAATCCGAGCGTTATCGTCAGACTTTGGAACGGCCATCCCTGACGACATGGTCATCGAAATGATTGAAGCCACCAGGAGCGGAACAGCCGATTATAAGACATTCAGAGAAATGGCCAACGCGTCAATCTCGAAAATCGTCCTGGGCCAAACGATGACGACCGACGACGGGTCCTCGAATGCTCAATCCAGGACGCACCAAAAAACAAAGACAGACAACGCCAAAGGTGACGCCGACATCTTTTCGGAAAGTTTCACCCGCAACGTGGCCAAAGTATGGCAAGAAATAAATTATCCGACCGCCGCGACACCAATTTGTCGTCGAGATGTGGAACCAAGACAATCCACCATCGAGATGGCCAAAGCGGACGCCGAGATTTTCAAACTGGGGTGGAAACTAACCGACGAGAAATTCGCTGAACGATACGGCGAAGGATATGAGAAAAAACCTGACATCGTTCCCGACCTTTTACCTGGGGCGGTGGATGATGACAAGAAAAATGATGAAGTCATCGACGAGGATGAAGTCGAATTCTCGGAAGCTTTTGTCGACCAGGGTTTGATTGATGACGCGTTGGACGCATTCATCGACGCCCAGGGTCAGAACATCAGTGAGAGCATTCTCACGGATTTGATGGAATTTTCATCGACCCACTCACCTCAGGAAACCCTGGACGAACTGAACTCATTAATCACAAGCGAGAACCTTGACGCCCTGGAGGAAAACCTGGGCCGTGTCATGGTGGCCGCCGCCACAGTTGGCCGCGTCAATGACTAACGTCCGTCGCGCGATTTACATGAACCCCCGCGAAGCGGTCCAACAAATCGCGGGGAAAAAAGAGGTCATCACATGGGACTGGAATGAGATGGTCGGGAACATGCACAACAACGCGTTCACCGTGGCCAAGATGACAAGCGTCGACCTATTGAGAGACGTCAAAGTCGCGTTAAAATCAGCCATCGCCCAGGGAATCACAGGGGACAAATTTCGAAAGCACCTGGAGACACGTCTCAGGGTCGCGGGATGGTGGGGTCAAGAGACTCGAGTCAACCCGAAAACTGGAATCTCATCCACTGTCAAACTGGGAACCCCTCATCGCATCAACACCATTTTCAGGACAAACGGTCAGTCGGCCTTCATGGCGGGAAAGTGGCGTCGATTCTATGACAATAGAGACAATCGGCCTTTTTTGGAGTATGTCGCTATTTTGGACGGGTCCACGAGACCACATCATCGGGAAACTGACGGATTCATCGCACCCATCACGGCGGCCATTTGGAAAGTGATTTTCCCTCCGAACGGCTTCAATTGTCGATGTCGGGTCCGAGCATTAACAGCCAAACAAGCCAGGCAACGGGACAAGAAAATCCCACTCCCCAGTCAATTCCCTGACAACGGGTTCGGCGGGAATCCTGGCGCGACTTATGACGTCGGGTTGGTCCGTTCATTAAGGGACAAAGCCAAACGCTCCAAAGACATGGTCGGGTTCCGTCGATTCATGGCATCGGAAACCAGGAAATCGTTTTTGATTGACCAGGGTCTCCCTTCAATCGCGGCCACAGCTTCAGTCTATACGCTGAATATTTTGGGCCGTCCGAATGGTGACGCCATCGAATTGACAATCGCCAAACCAATCCGAAACCCCGCCGCCATCGTGGAGACGATGACCAGTTTGTCATTCAAGCTTTACACAGACACGAAGACGGGCGAGTTCTATGTCCTGAAAAAAGGGTCAAAGGCGACATATTATATTTTTGATAAGAACGGGAAATTCAAGAGGTCCACCATTGTGGTTTTCTTTGGGAAACGTTTCAAACGCGGATGATAAAATTCAAATCCAACGCGCGAAAAGTATCCATTGATTTGAGGAACGCGGCCAACGTCGACACGACTCCACTCATGAGAGAAATCGCGGGGGACCTGGAAGACATAACCGAGACAGCATTCCAAAAGGAATCCGACCCAGTGACGGGGCGACCTTGGAAAGCACTGGCAAGGGCCACAATAAAATACAGGACACGAATCAAGAAATGGCCAGGGAAAAAACTCCAGGTTTTCGGAATGTTGGCGGGTCGGATTCAAACGGATTTCTCCAGGACAAAAGCGAGAATCGGTTCGTCTGTAGAATACGCGGGCTTTGTCCAGGACCGTCGGAGATTCATCGGGCTGAGTCGAATCCATAAAAAGAAAATAAAGAAAAAAGCGGCGTTGTTTGTACTGAGAAGTATCAGAAAGCGCGGCCAATAAAAAGCCGCCCCTAATTGTTATCCCACTAAAAACAAGGGCGGCTTTTTGACCTTCATCCTGGGAAGGGTGAATTTTTAAATCACATCCCAGGATTTGAATAATACACAGGAACCATCCCAAACGCAAGAGGAATTCCTGTTTAACCCGTATACAACCGAAAACAACGAGGATATAACTGACAGTCTATGAAAAAATACAAAATTGAAGTCTCGAAAGTTTGCGACGCCACAGCTATGAACGGCGCAAAAGTGAGCATCACCGAACCCATGTTGAAAGACATGGCCGCGAGTTATGACCCCACGGTCCACGAATCGCCTTTCGTCCTGGGCCATCCCAAGACGGAAGACAAGGCGTTCGGTTGGGCTGAAAAGATGGAGTACGACGAAAAGTCTCAAAAACTTTTCGCCGTTGGAAACCCTGACGACATCGACCCAGGATTCAAAAAGATGGTCGAGAATGGAGACTATAAAAAAGTTTCTCTTTCAATGTTTCCACCTACAGCAACGAACAACCCAAAACCTGGTCACTGGTATCCAAAACACCAGGGCGCACTCGGAGCGGCCACAGCGGCGGTCCCAGGGCTGAAGCCGATGGACTTCAAACCAGTGTACAGTTTCAGCGAGGACCCTGAGGTCCTGGAGTTTTCTTATGACTTGGAAGCTGAAGAAAAACAAACCGAACTTTCGAAGTTCGAAAAATTTCAAGCGTGGATGTTAGACACATTCGCACTAAAAGAGATTGAGGGGAAACCTTCAAAAATCCCGTCGGAACAACTTCCGACATTTTCAGAAAATGACGGAGAAGTCACAATGACAGAAGCAGAAATCAAGGCCCTACAGGCCGACAACGAGAAACAAGCGGCAACGCTGAAGGCTCAAGCTTCAACTATTTCCAAATTTCAGAGTGAAGCGACGGCAAAACGCGCGACTTCAGTCAAGGAATTCTGTGAAAACTTAGTTGAAAACAAAAAATTAATGCCCGCCACAGCTTCAAAACTTGGCGATGTATTAAACAGTTTAAACACGGCCGAACCTCAAGAGTTCAGTTTTTCAGAAGGTGGCGATAAAAAACCATCAATCACCGACGCATTAATGGAAGTGATAACAGAATCGGCGGAGTATTCCTTCGATTTTGCTGAAAAGGGCCAGGACAACACAAGCGACCCAGTTTTGAGTTTTGCGACTCCTGTGGGCGTTTCAGTTGACCCGACTCAGGTCAAACAGTTGGCCCAGGCCAACATCATCGCGAAAGAACAAGGAATCGACCTTGTTGACGCATTAATCCAAGTGGAGAACGCATCATGAGCAGAACAACAAATCAGCCCCTTTTAGTGGTCACGGCGAAATCCGCGGGCGCATTGGCGGAAAATACCTTTGTACGCCAAGGGATGGACAAAGCGACGGACGGTGACAGTATCGTCGGCGTTTGTTTAGAAGCCACAACGGCGAGCGGACAATACTTCCCATTAGCAGTCGCGGGAGTCATTTCCGTGGTCGCGGGTGCGAATATCACCATTAATTCGTTGATATATTCGGACGCCAACGGCAAAGCGACAAGCGTCGCCGTAAACAAACCATGGGGAATCGCCATGGAAGCCGCCACAGCGGGCGGAACCGTCCCTGTTTTACTAGGTTTTAGAGGTACATTGTAACAATGAAATTATCATCAGCTAGGGTCATTGACCCAATTCTAACGTCCATCGCTTTGGGATTCTCGAATCCCGCTTTCGTTGGTATGCATTTATTCCCTTTCGTTCCTGTAGCTTTACGCGGCGGGAAGGTTTTGGAATTCAACAAAGACAATTTTAAAACGGTTGACGCGATTCGCGCTCCTGGTTCGGCGACGAAACGAATTTCTGTGGGTTTTGGCTCTCAGGATTATGTTTTAGTTGACGAATCGTTGGACGCTCAAGTTCCTCGCGAGGAAGCCGAAGAAGCGTCGAAAGGCCCTGGAGTAGCACTTCAGAAAATCGCCATAAATGACGTTCAGGAAATCCTGGGCCGTTCTTTGGAAATCAGCCAGGCGACAATCGCTAGAAACGCGGCAAACTACGCGGCTTCGAACAAAGTGACACTGGGCGGCGGCGCACGTTTAAACGACGCGGCGACTGACCCATTGCCTATTTTCGAAACGGCGAAAACAGCCATCCGAAAGAAAATCGGAATGAAGCCGAACACGGCTATGCTACCACCTGACGTAATCACAGCATTGAGACAAAATCCATTTGTCCAGGCTCAAGTGAAATATGTTGGAAGCGGCGCACCAACGGCGGCGAAAATTACGCTTCCAATGTTGGCCGAGTATCTTGGTATCAAAAACATCATCGAATGTGAAAGTGTTGTCCTGAATGAAACTTCGGGCGACCTTGATGACATTTGGGGTAAAGATGTTGTCATCGCGTGGGTCAACCCTACATCGACGAGTCAACGTTCTCCAAACTTCGGTTATACTTACCGCTTGAAAGGCTATCCAATTGTTGAAAAGACATACTGGGAACAGTCTTCAAAATCTTGGATTAATGGTTACACCGATTCGAGAGTGGCGAAAATCACAATGGCCGACGCGGCGTATTTAATCACCACGGCAGTGGATTAATCGGAGAATCAGGATGGATGTTTTAAACAATACGGTCTATGTGAGAATTGATGGTGAAAATCAGCACATTTTCGCGGGGACCGAAATCACGAAGGCATTCAAAAAGGCGAACTCGAAAGTGTTCGCCTGGATGAAGGCCGAAAATTTTATTGACAAATTTGAAGGAGACGAGAGTCCCCAGGATGACAACACAGAACAGACCACTCCCGTTGAGTCGGCGACGACTGTCACTGTGAACAACATCCCGACGGATTTCGCGGACCTGAAGGACTTCAACGACATCACAGTCGACGAAGCCGAACTGGTCGCGCCGACTTTAAGCCTGGATTTCGCTGAGGAATTCATGGCCATAGAGGAAGCGAGAGAAAAGCCACTGAGACCTAGAAAAGGCGTCATGTCGGCACTTCAAAAACAAATCGACGTATTGACCAGTTAGATGACGTATTCAACGTTAGACGACCTCAAAACCCGTTTCGGAGAAGCTGAGATTCTACAGTTGACGGACAAAGCCAACACGGGGGCCATTGTGGTCCCTGTTGTTGACGATGCGTTGGCGGATACTGACAGCGAAATGAACGGCTATCTGTCCGTACAGTACGCCCTCCCGATTCCGTCCACCGTCAAACTCCTGGAAGCCATAGCGTCGGACATTGCTCGATACTATCTCCACGAGAACAAAGCCACTGAGGAAGTGGAAATCCGTTATGAAAGACGGGTTGACCAGTTGAAAGCCATCGCGAGCGGCAAGATGAAACTTATCGACTCAGCGACAAATTTGATTGTCGGGGAATCGGCTGAGATTGGAAGTGGTCCAATCTATGACGGCGCGGCCCTGGTATTCACAGACGATTTCCTGGACAATTACTAAGTGTTAGGGTTAATCGAACTAAGGACAAGACTTCGGGCCAAAATTGGAAAGGGTCTCGAAAATGATTTGATGTTGCTCCAATGCGACGTCGCGGCAACCGTGGAAGCGGTCCGAGAAAACCAAACAAGAGTCGATTTTTCGATTCACATTATCCCTGAAGGGGACCGCGGAACTGAAGGCGGGACCACAGGAATGACCATCTCCCGAGTGGACTCAGGGGTTGGAATTTTAATCGGAGTGAAGGACATGTCAGACGCCATCGGCTCAGACGGTCAAGACACTCTCAAACTTTATCGCGAAGCGGTGGCCAAAACCCTCCAGGGTTTCACCCCTTCAGGTACGACCCGCCCCCTTTGGTACACCGACGGGGACCTGATTGATTATCAGGACGGGATTTTTTGGTGGCTCGAGAGATTCACTGGCGGTTTTAATATTAGAGAAAATCTATGAGTAATAAAAAAGTAAATCCGAACGCCGAATTCCGAAAGGGTGGAAGCTTCACAAAGGACCCGAAAACGGGGAAATTAACTTGTACACGCGAGCCGACCAAAATGAAAAAAAGTCAGCCGCCAATCGTTCAAAAACTAACCAACGCGGAGAAATAAAATGGCGGGATTAGACAGACTTTGGAAAAACAAAGTATTATTAATAAAAAAGGAAACCACAGCGGGAGTCGACGCGGTCCCAGTGGCGGCCACGAACTCAATGTTGGCCTTCAATGTGGCTTTAACATTGGACGCAGACGAAAAGGCAAGAAACCCTGATAAGGGATATTATGCATCGCCTGAAAAGTCATACACGAACAAGAAATTCTCGTTGTCTTTTGACGTCGAGGTTGCGGGTTCGGGAACAGCGGGAACAGCCCCCGCAATGGGCGCGGCCCTTATCATGTGCGGGATGTCCGAGACGGTTGTCGCGGTCACTTCTGTGACATACGCCCCAGTTTCAGGCAGTACAGAAACGGCGACCATCTATTTGAACATAGACGGGACACTATTCAAGGCGACCAGTTGCAAAGGCTCAATCAACATGACCCCCGCGATTGATGACTACAACAAAGCATCAATCACAGTTACGGGTTTGTATTTGAAACCAGTCGACGCGGCTTTGGTCCCTGGTGTCTTCACATCATTCCAGGCCCCTGTGGATTGTACAAAAGAAACTTGCGCCCTCTCAATCAATTCCGTTCTTGTCGATGGCCGCTCGTTCAGCTACGACCAAGGGAATGACAATCAATTGAAACAATCGACCGAGACGAGAGTCATCGCGAACGTTGACCGTCAAGGTTCGGCCGAAGTCACTTGTTGGATTAATCCACAATCGACGTTCGACCCATATGCATTGTTCGAAGCCCACACAAAAGTCCCAATTTTCTGGACTTCGGGCATCGTTGCGGGTAACATAACCCAGGTTAATCTCCCCGCGGCTCAGTTAGGACCGCCACAGGTTGGCGATTTGGATGGCGTGGCGGGTTATACAATACCGTTGACACCCCATTCATCAACAAGCGACAACGAATTCAACATCGTTTTCACATAATATTTTTTAAATTACAGGAGAAAGAAAATGGCAGTATTAAACCTTAGAAAGTTGACGGAATTCCCAAGAACGGTCGAAGTTGAGTTCCCTCATCCGACCAAGCCAGGGAAACCGTTTTTCGCTAATCTGAGAGCGGGTTTCAACCACATTGAAGCTGAGGAATACGCTGAGTTGATGGGTATAAATGAAAAGACATTTAAACCCAATCACACCCAGGAATATATCTTCAACAAAATTGTGGCATGGGTCAACCCTGAAGACATTGAAGGCGTGGACACAAAAGACGAAGCGAAGGCGGCTTGTTCGGTCGTTATCGCAGTACAAAACGCGTTCATAACTGACTACGCGGAATGTATTTCAGGATTCGCGAGAAAAAACTCGAAGAAATAGTCGGTAAGATTTACGGAAAACAAAACGTAATATCGGCGGCGGTGTTGGATGACATGAAAGCATTCAACGCCACCCCCGAATCGGTTATTGAAGCGGAACAAAAAATCCACGACGCGTCAGTTGTTGAGGTTCTCCCTGAGAATCGAGTCGCGGTGGAAATATTCATCGGTTGCAAAATCGAGAGAACGGTCACTCCAACGGGAGCGTCCATTTTCGAAGGGATACGAAGGGAAACCATTCCCGTCGTTTCCGCCATGCTAGGGTTCGGAGAAGTTGAGAGAGAAACTTTTTTCATCATCAGAGTCCTGGAGTCATTGGCAGTCGAGGAACTAAACAGGGGAGCATAGAAAACCAGTTATGGGTTGACGCTTGAAATCATTTTCCTCCTGGATGATTTTGGGACCAACGTCAACCCACCATTTTTCGGAGACCATCATGGTTGATAAGTACGTCGAGGAAGTGAGTGAACGCGAAGGGCTAACGGCCCCCAGGTTGACTCCTGACCACATCCAAAAACAAATCGTGAATGAGGAATTTCACGTTTTCCCTAACACAATGATGACAGTTTGTTGTCTAACACTCAGGAACGGATTCAACACGGTGGGAACGTCCGCCTGTGTCAGTCCTGAAAACTTCAACGCGGAAATCGGAATCATGGTCTCCAGGCGAAACGCCATCCAAGAAATTTGGAGCCTTGAAGGGTATCTATTGAAAGAAAATTTACATAAATCTAACCAGGATTAAAAAACACCGCCATGGCATTTGAAAAAGTATTACTGGAAGTCGACGCAGACACCCGAAAACTGAAAGCGAGTTTTGTGGGCGCGTCGAAGACCGTCGACGATTTCGGCAAGAAAACCGAAGCGTCGGGGAACAAGGCCGCCAAAGGTTTCACAAAAGCCGACAACGCCGCCCAAAAACTTGAAAAGAATGTCCAAAAGGTAAGGGCCACACTCGCGGGGACCTTCGTGGTGGCGGGACTGGTCAAAGTTGCGGGGGCCGTGATAAGGACTTCCGACTCAGTGAGAGAAATGGACGCCCGTCTGAAGGTGGCTACAGTATCGACCAAAGAATTCAACGCCGCCCAGGATGAAACCAAACGCATCGCAAACCGCACATTTTCGGCGGTCAGTGACACGGTGGATTTATATTCCAGGTTATCCCTGGCATTGAAAGGAACGGGGACCGCTCAGAGAGACGTTTTCCAAGTAACCGAAACAATCAACAAAGCTTTCGCGGTGTCAGGTTCGTCCGCGATTGAAGCTTCCAACGCCATCCGCCAACTTTCACAATCCATGAGCGCGGGGGTCCTTAGGGGGGACGAATATCGCTCCGTCACCGAACAAGGGTCCCGAATTGTGACCGTTCTCGGGGACTCCTTAGGGAAGACCAGGGGAGAACTCAAAAAGATGGCTGACGCGGGGGAATTATCCTCCGAAATAGTCATCAAAGCATTGCTCGAGCAGTCGGCGGTTATTGACAAAGAATTTTCTCAATTCCCAGTCACAGTCTCAAGGGCCATCACATTGATGTCGAATTCCTGGACTGAGTACATCGCGAATTCAAAATCGGCGGCGTCCATCTCACAAACCGTTTCGGAAGCCATTCAATTCCTGGCCCGAAATATTGAAATAATAATCGACACAGCTTTGACATTGACGAAAGTCATCATCGCCCTGGCCAGTGCGAAAGTCCTGGGGGCCTTGACTGCATCGTTTAAAGCGTCGTCTGTGGCCGCCACGGGAGCCGCGACTGGGTATTTGGCCTACGGGTCCGCCGCAAAGTCCGCGGCCGTCTCGGTCGGTTTACTTGGAAAGGTATCAAAAGGAGTTTTCGGATTCCTTAAATCGAACGCCCTGGGAATTGCTATTTTCGGAGGGTTCGAATTAATCTCATTCATCTCGAGCCTGGTGTCAGAGATGGAAACCATCCCGACCACCGTGGAGACAATCGACACAGCTTTCGCCGAAGGGATTTCCCTGGCGTCACTGGAAGCCGCGGGGGCGCAATTGGCCAACGTGAAAACCGAAATCGTCGACCTCAATGTGGAACTGGAAAAGACAAAAGGGTTTCGAGGTGTTTCGGATGACGCCAAGGACCTCCAGGCGAACGTCTACGCGGCCGCTTTTGGAGTCAAAGCCCTGGAGAAAAATCTCGAGGATGCAAATTATGCCGCGACGAAAGCATCATTCGCGAAAACTCTCGCGCAAGGAATCAAAACCGCGACCGTGGTCATTGACGCTTTCAAAAAAGGCATCGCAGACAACACCGCTGAGATTGAAAAACAAAACGCGTCCCTCGACAAATGGCTCGCGAGTCAAATCAAATCGACGCTTTCGCTGAAGCTTCAGAACGACGCTTTCGGGAAAGGAAAGGCCGCCCTGGTCCGCTTACAAGGGGAGCAGAAAAAAGCGGGAGTCACAAGCAAAAAATACAGGGCTGAAATTGACAAAGTCACTGAAGCCAAAATCAAACAGATTGAAAGAAACGAGGAACTCAGAGAGGGCGAAAAACAAATCGCCGCGGATTATGCTCTAGTTACTGACGCCCTCGAAACATATCGGAATGCTTTGGACCCAATTCGTGAAGCTGAAATCGAACGCGCGGAATTATTCGCCGCGGCGGGGAAAGCTTTGGCGGCGGGGACCATTTCGGAAGCTGAATTCACCGAAGCGATAAAAGCGGGGAACGCCGCTCTCGAAGCCGCCCAGGCAGAACTCGACGGGTTCGCCGCGAGAGTCAGAACCGCCGACGACGTCCTGGACGATTTGGGCTTCACAAATAGGGCCGCGGAAGCTGACATCGCCATCCTGGCGCAAGCTGTCAGAGACGCAATCACTGACGGGGACCTGGTCAAGGCTGAGAAGTACGCCAAAGCCCTGGAAAAAATATCTAACAACGCGGACAAAGCCGCTGAGTCATTGACAGGAGTCAATTCTCAGACTGGTGGGTTCGGCGAACTTGATGGCGCATTCCAGGCCATCCTTTCGAACATTGGTGGGAGCCTAACCGACACAGTGAACGACGTCGGTCGCGCATTAGTGAACCAGGCCCGACAAAATCCTGACGGGCCGAACTCGGGAACTCTTGGAGCCGTTGGAATCGGTCTCGCAGGGATAGGCGGATTTTTAGACGCCCAGGCCGCGGGAATCGACGACGCGGGTTCGGTTCTTCGTGGAGTCCAGTCAGCCCTGGCATTAATCCCAGGATGGGGACAAGCAATCGCCGCCATCTCGGAAGTCCTCGACCAGTTGACTGGTGGAAAGCTTTTCGGGACCGCCTACGAGACCACAGGGGGGTCGTCAAGCGCGACAATTGGCGCGGGTGGTGTCGGCGGCGGGAGTATCACAAACCAATCGCGTCAGCGGTCTCTATTTAGGGGAACCCAACGTCGTGAAATAACAGCCGATTTGTCAGCCGAAGTCCTCAACGCCCTCGAGGGAATCCTCGACGCGGCCGTCATAGGTGTGACAAACTTGTCGAACTCTTTGGGTGTCGATGTTCCTGAAATAATCGCGGGAGCGTTCAACCAAACATTCGACAAAGATGGGAACCTGACTCGAGAGTTCACCGAAATCCTGGGCCGCCAATACGACGAAACATTCGCCGACTTTGGTCTCAGAGTTTTGGCCGAAAATCTCATCGGGGTTTTAGGGACCACTTTGGCGGGAGCCGACACATCAGGACTAGCGAATCAATTCAGGGACCAGGGAGCCGATGCGCTTCTCGATTTCGCTCAGTTGGCATCGTTAGCAGTCGCAGACATTCAAGCGGGGAACGCCCTTTTGTCGACACTGGCCGAAAATTTGTCCACGGTCCAAGAACTTCAGAAGCCAGGCGAAAAACTGGCCGAAACTTATTTGAGAGTACAGGCGGCCACAAACCTCCTGGACGAAGCCCTGGTCATCATGAACCAGTCTTTGGGCCTTTCGCGGTCCGAGTATGTCGCTTTCGCCGCTGAAGTATCCGAAGCCGCGGGGGGACTTGACAGGGCGACGGGACTTTGGAGAACATTTTTCCAGGGTTTCTATTCACCACAAGAACTCGCGAACATTCAAGTGGGTCAGGCCGCCACAGCTTCGACCGATGCATTGGCCGCGGTTGGACTTGGTCCGAACACATCCGTCGAGGATTTCAGAACAGCATTTGAAGCGGTTTTCTCATCATTGACACCCGCCGAGGTTGTGACCTGGTTGGAAGCGGGAGAAGCCCTGGTCGTTTATAATTCGGCCCTTGAAGTTCAGACCGAAATTTTGAACAAATCTTTGGCCGCTTTCGATAGTTTCAGGAATGGGATGAGGGGAGTCAACGAGGACATCCAGGGACTCCTGGGGTCAGATTTCCAAAACTCATTGGCGGCGATTCAAAGACAAGAAACGCAAACCATAAACACGTTGAACCAGTTGGCCGTCGCCGCGGGACGTGCGGGATTAAGCGAGAGCGAACTCGGACGAATCCATTTGAGAACGGCCCTTCAAACAGAACAGGCCATCGCTCAATTGAGACAAGCGGCCGCGTCGTTGATAGATGAACTTTATGGCTCACAAATCGACGAGAGAATCGCCGAACTAGAAGCCCTACAAACCGCGGGAGTGACTAACGTCGGGAACGCGGCGGAAAACGCCTATGAGAGACAACTCGCATTAATTAACAGAATCCGCGACGTGGTTGACTCCACTCGTTTGGACGCGACTCTCTCGACTTTAACCAGGCGCGAACAGCTTGACGAAGGTGTTTCTCAATTCCAGGAACTCCTGGCCCTGGCTCAAGGTGGAGACACTGACGCCCTGGCTCAACTCCCCGCGTTATATCAACAACTTTTAGGGATAGGACGCGACGTTTTCGCAAGTGGCCAAGGTTACGAGGATTTATACAATTTATTGACAAGCGGACTCGAGGGCCTGGACGTCACTGGAAGCCCTTCAACGAACCCGACGGTGGACATCGCTCCGAGTGCCGAACTGGTCGCATTATACGAAGCCAGGGACGCGAGAAACGCAGAACTGGAGACGTCCCACCGTTTAGGTTTGGCCACGCAGTTGACCCAACATTTGAACGATTTGGCCGCGGCTCTCAATACTCCGATTTTAGCTTTGGCGGAATCCATGGGTGTGGACATTTCGAACCTGGTCTCCGACCTTGGCGTCAACCTGGAGGACCTAACAGTCGACACAGCTTTGGCCCTTGCGAATATCTCGAATTCCCTTGGGGTGGAACTGGTTGACCTGGCCGACAATTTGGGCGTGGCCCTGGGAGCCTTGTCAGATACTCAGTCGTTACTGAATGACGCTTTAGAAACTAGAATTTCCGAACTTCCTGACGGAATGCGCGACCAGTTGGAACCATTACTCAGAGCGGTCGAAAACGCCGCCGATGGGACCGAACGAGACGCGGCCTTGTCAGTTTTGGAGCGGTCAGCTTTGGCGTTACCAATTGCACAACGGAACGCCCTCGCGCCATTCTTTGACAACATCAATCCAGTGAGCGAACTCCAGGAACAAATCAACATCGCGGGGCGTCAGGAGACGATTCTCGAACTACAAAGGAATTTGATGACGAGCCAGTTGACAACCCTCCAGGATATTCGTGGATTGTTGGGTGGGGCTGGCGCACCAACGCCGCCACCAGTTGGACCATTCCCACCGACGGGACCAACACCGCCGCCACCGATTGAGACACCCCCTCCAATTTCGGGGCCTGGGTTTGGTGGACCAATTAGTGGGCCATTCCCGAACAATGATGGTATAATCCAGGCAGTCAACAACCTGGCGGACATCACTGAAGCCGTCGGGGAACAGACAAACGGCAACCTCTCGGACATTTCAACCGACACGGGGTTGTTCAACAAACAACCGCGAGCGATTGACCAGTCATTCCTTTCGGTGAATTAATACAGGAGAAAAAACGTGACACAATTGGTTTTAATTTTCGAGATGGAAACATCATACTACAACACAAGCGGGGTCCTCCAAAACGAAACCCTGTTTTTCTCGACCCACAATTATCGGCCCCCACCTGGGGCGGGTCCCCGTGGCGGCGCATCAATCGAGCCGTTTTTTAATCCAATAATATCAGGCTCCCCGAAAACGTCTTTCAGAGTAGGGACTCACACCTGGGGGACATCCACCGAATCGGGAACTGGGGTCCTGGAGTTGATAAATGACAACGGGAAAATGGAATTTTTACTCTCCCGACAAACCAAAGGTAAGCCGTCCTGGGCGTATGTCGGGGACCCGACGAAAGCGTTTTCGACGTTCACTTTGGTGGCCAAATTAACTCAAGAAAAATTCATCATGGCGAAATCTCGAGTCGTTCGGATGTCTTTCAAAGATGAACTCGCGGCCCTGGATGAACCCATTCAAAAAACAGTTTTTCCAGTTACCACGCCGAACGTCAATCTCAGGGGTCAACCAATGCCCAAATTTTATGGGGTGAATTTTTCCGTCCCTGTCGCGGTACACGACAAAGTCAATGAGGTGTATCAGACATCGGACGCCGCCGCCATGAATTCGTTCATCCGAGTTATGGACAACGGCGTAGTTCTACCATTGGGCGGGGGAGCGGCCAAATACACAGTCACGACCACAGCCGACACAGGGAAATCGTCCATCACTCTCGGGTCGAACTCCTTCGGGAAAATAACCGTCGACGCGGTTGGCCCCGCGGCCACGAATTTCTATCTCCCATATATTATCCCATGGATAATGGAAATAGATTGTGGGATAACTATGACGGCCCCCGAAAAAGCCCTAATAGTTGCAGAATCAAATAACCATTTGAATTTTATAGGATTCTACGCGGACACACCCATCACAGGTCGGGACGCCGTCCAGTTTCTACTGGACCAGGCAAACGCTTTTTTATATCAGAATGTCGATGGGACGAAATCCATTTCCTATCTAAGAGAACCGCGGGGGAATCCTGACGTTTTCGTCGACGACGTCTTCAATGATTTTTTAAAAATTACAGACGACGCTCCAGGACTGACGACCTCCCTGGGGGCCTTGAAAAACTGGCACGTCACGCCCGTCGAATCGTTGGCCGCGGCGGTTACTGACGCATACAAAACAGAACTCCCTGGACAACACAGAAACACGGTGGACGCGACCGACCCAGTCCACGACAATTACGCACACGCGAGAACCGCCGAACCTTTAGACACCACATGGTCGACGTCGAATGACGGGTTGATGATGTTAGACCGAAAAACGTGTTTTTATGGTGGGATGCGTTGGTTTTATAGTATGACGATTGAGATGGACCAAATCAAAGCCGCCACGTTGAAACCAAACCAAGTCGTCGCGCTATCTGAAAAAACGTTCAACCTTGTGGACCCTTATGACATAACCAAACACGGCGTCCCCTTGGCGACCTCGGGTGTGTTTTGCGACCATGAGACTGAACTCGTTAAACCTTTAGCAGTCAGCGCAAACTCATATTTTGAGATTTTGGACAATCGCTCAACGATATGGCTCAAGGACGACAACTCGAATCGGGTTTTAAAATACCCTTACACCATAACCCCCGACACGCTCCTGGAGTTTGACCTCCTGGCGACTTCAGCGGTCCCCGTCGGAGCCATAGGCGTGGGAGTATGTCGCGACCCTTATGGGTTCGACTGGCTTCGGAGTCATTTCCAATTGTATGGCGCGGTCGGAGTGACTGGATGGTGGACGGACTACACACACAACAATTATATATTAGACTCGGGATGGAAACGATATTCAATATCACTCCCCGCGGGATTTAAAGACGGGGCGGTGACTTTGGAGGATTGTCAGTATTTAGCTTTTACATCGTGGCCAACCGCGCCGCCGCAAGTATACAACCCCGCCACACCCGCGGTCGTGAAAGTCCGAAACGTAAGACTGAGGGAAAAGGGATACTTGAACACGAGACTAGTCGGAGCCGAGAAAGAACTCGGGAATAGCAAAGTCAAAATTTTAACATGGGGAGCATAGAAAAATGTCATATTTAGGATACCAAGAACTTTCAAAAACTTACACAGCGTCGCTCGGTTCGGGCGTGGATTTAGTCATCACAGGGATGGCGTCAATTTCGACGAATCATCCCCTGGAAAACTTATTCACCAGGAACCTGGGGACGTTTTGCAGATTTAAAACCGTGGCGACCTGGCTGACCATAACCGTCACCAATAACGGCGCGATACCATCGAACTACAAAGGAAAGACTTTGAACTTAATCGGAATCCTGGGGCATAGCCTAGAGGATACAAATTATATAAAAGTCATCACGTCATATCGGTCCAGGAGCGACGTCACTCAATTTGTCACGGTCCACGACCCAGTTGACAAGTTCAATTCGATTATATTGGGGAATAGAGAGGACGCCCACAAAGTACCATATAAAGTCGTGATTGAAGTCCACCAGGGGACTCCGAACGCAGACATCGACATCGGTCGATTATGGGTCGGACCTTTGTGGGATACTGGCGACCCTAGCACCCAGGGAGTAAAAAATCTAATAAATGAAGGGTGGGTCCTGGGGATGGCTCAAGGCGCGAAAAGCGATTTGACCGTCGGGAATCAAAGTTATTCGAACGACTTCAGACCTTTTAAAACTTTGGATTTTACAATGGAAATCGATGACACCGATGAACTATTCGGCGAAGGTCAGAATTCATTTTTGGAAGAGACTTCCCTTTTCGGGATGGTCAACCACCTGGAGGGCGGCGGCGAATGTATGGTTCAAATCCGCGACTTAAATGGTCCTTATGACACCACCAATTCGGAGGATAAACGGTGGAGAAATATCGTGGGGATTTATGCAGAATCGAACGCGGCCGCGCACAAAGTTAAACACGGAAAAGCGAACCAGTTTTCGGTTGATTTTAAACTAAGAGAATTATTATGAGACACATCAAAAGAAATGCAGAAATAGAAATCGCCCGTGGGAACACTCCAGGGGCTTCCGTCTTTGGCGGACTTGGAGAACGCGAGTCCATGGCCGTGGTGGTCACAGGGGAGGACATTTGGAGGGGGAACGAATTGACACCCGCCCCGACTAGCCACACCACAATCCCGACACCTTCAGCCCTGGGCGAACAGATGACCGTCGTCAGCGAAAACGCGAACGACACATCCGCGGGAACTGGAGTCAGAACTTTGGAAATCCACTTCATCGACGAAGCGGGGAACGCTCAAGTCGAAACCGTCACCATGAACGGAACGACCCCAGTCAATACCGTGTCGACGAAAATTCGATTCGTCAATCACATGAACACGAAAACGGTCGGGACCAACACCGTGGCGGCGGGACATATTAAAATATATAAAACGGGGAGCGTCGGCCTGGTCTATTCGATGATAGCCAAAGGCGGAAACATGAGCCTGGTGTCGAACAGAATGGTCCCCAGGGGCCACACTCTAATTTTGACGGGTTGGCATGGAACCGAAGCCCAGGGAAAACGTGTGGCCCTTCGGGTTCGTTCTACGGACATGGATGGCGTTCTACTCCCTGGAGTTTTCACTTTTAAAGATACTGTGTATTTGAACAAAACTTCATCGGGTCACATGGACGACGCCATCAAAATCCCCGCCTTTTCAATCGTTAAAATCTCGGGGTGGGGAGACGCTACAGGGGCCGAGGTTTCAGTCGCCTGGTCGGGAATACTTTTCGAAGACTAGACGGGCCTTTTCATATAGTCGACCAGTTGCTCCTGAGACAAAGTTTTGTTATTCAAAGCCTTGAAAACTTTGTCCTCGACGGTTCCACTGGTCGCGATTTGATGCATTATGACATGACCGTGTTTTTGGCCTGGTCTAGCCAGTCGAGCGTTAAACTGGAGGTATAACTCCAAAGACCAATTCAAACCGAACCACACCAACGTGTGTCCGCCGTGTTGCAAATTTAGACCATGACCCGCGCTCGCGGGATGGCATAACAAAAATTCAATCTCTCCCCTGTTCCACTTGTCCAGGGTTTTCGGGTCCGAGTCCAGGACCGTGACTTTTTTCCCGTACCTTTTGACGATTCTCTCTTTGTCAGCTTTGAAATTATAGGCGCACAAAATAGGGTCTCCACCCGCTTCCTCGATTATGCTGTCAAGGGCTTCGAGTTTGGCGTCGTGTACCTCGGTATAATTTCCGAATTCGTCCGTGTAGACGGCCCCATTGCATAGTTGAATTAATTTATTTTGAAGGACCGCGGCGAACTCAGGCTCCACCTCGGAACCGTCTTCGAACGACAAATATAATTCGGATTCTAGTTCCTTATATTGTCTCAAAACTTTCGGCGGGAGTTGGACGTCGATTTTGTTGACCATCAATTCGGGGAGTTCAATATAATCCGAATGTTTAATCGTGAAACAAAGGTCGGATATTTTTTCGTATATGATTTCCGCGTGGCCCTGGGACTTCAAACTGAAGCCGAAAAAACCAGGCTTCGGATAAAAATATTCCCTCCGATAAGCCGTGATATTTTTCCCCAGGCGTTCGCCCTGGTCCAAAAGGTAAATCTGAGACCAAACGTCCAGGAGACCGTTCGGAGCGGGGGTCCCTGTCAGTTGGACCATTCTGTCAATTTTATTGAATACCAGTTTCAAAGCTTTGAACCTTTTGGCGGCGTGGCTTTTGAAACTGGAGGACTCGTCAATCACCACCATGTCATAAAACCAATCTTTTCCCAGGGTTTTGACTAACCAGGGAACACTTTCGCGGCCGATGATGTGGATGTCTGTTTTTTCCTGGAGACGTTTCTCCCGCTCCTGAGGGCTTCCAGTGAGGACCGTGTGGGTCAATAGACTCGTGTGGCTCCATTGTCCGATTTCTGTGGGCCAGGTGTGGAGCGCGACGCGTTTGGGGGCGATAATCAAAACTTTTTTAATCTCGACCGACCGAAACAAGTCCAGGACCGCGGTCAGGACTGTGACTGTCTTCCCTAGCCCCATGAACATCCACAACGCTCCTTTTTTCACTTTTATGATGTGACCCACACCCGCGGACTGGTAGTTCCTCAGAAGGTCCCTATTTAACATTGAGAAATTCCTGTTCGAATACGCCTTTCAGTTCGGATTTCCCGACACTTATCCTGGAGTACTGAGTCAGAATTCTGAGCCTTTTCGTGTGCGCCCTCTTTTGAATATTGAGGATTTCGATTCCATCTCGGACTGAGTCACAAACATAGACATGAACACCCATTTCCTGAAAGGTTTTAATTTTTCGTTTTTGGCTCGGACTCACAACCCCGAAAGGAGTTTTAAATTCAATACAAAACCAGTGAGCGATTGACCCTGGGATGATGAAAATTCGGTCGGGGAGACCCTTCTCGTTTGTACTGGTCCATTTATGAGATGAAATTCCCATCCCCTTGGCTTCCTGACAAACACGTTTTTCGATGTTGGCTTCGCTCACTTTTATTCTCCTAATGTTTTTAAAAATTCATTCAAACTTTCGACCTCTTTGGTCAGTTCAGCGATTTCCGCGTCCCTTTCCTCGAGGTCCTCTTTGTGTGCATTTTGGACATTTGTTTCCTCCCTGTCAAGTGTTTCGAAGATATAATCGAAAACCGCTCGAGGTTCATCCCAGGGAGCGACCAGGCGTGGGCCTGGAATTGTGACGGCGGCGTGGTAGACTCGTTCGAATTCGGGTTTTTTATACATTATCCACCTCCACGACCTGGGGTTCATATTCAGCGGGTTCCCCGTCGTATTGATTGGCGGCTGAAATCATTCGGGGAATGATGCGATAAGTTTTCCCTTCACGGATGTCGGCGAAGCCTTCCAGTTCCCCCATGTTGATGAGTTCCTCTTTGATGAATTCCTCCATTCCGCCACAGTGTTCGCAACCTTCACAGGACGCACGTTTCAAAACGACCAGGCGTTTGGTTTGAACCAGGTCGCCATTCGCTTTGAGATGTTGGTCCGATACGCGGCCGCGATAGACTGACCCCGCGCATTTCGAAATAACTTCCTTTTTGAGTGTTAGTTTTTCGTTCCTGTTTGATGTCAGTTTCTTAAAAGTCTGTTTAAACAACCAGGACGAAATTTCGACGCTCTCCATGGTCAATCTGTTTTTAAAAACAACATTGTGGGGCCTTTCGCCCCGACGGACCAGGAGGTCGGATTCGTTTTGGATTTTCAGGATTTTAAGGAACTCCAGGGACGCCCCTGGAAATGTTCCCCACGTTTCTCTATTCAGTGCAAATTTCATAATTTTTCTCCTATTGGTTGGGCGCAAGTATCTTGTTTTATTTCTCTATAATCGACCCCACAAAAACAACAATGTGAAGCCCCGACGTCGTGAGGGATTTCCTGAAAAGGTTTATACTTAGAGTGACCCCTCGACGTGGGAACAAAGACGTGTTTTTTCATTATCCGCCTGGGCTTTTTTGGTTGGGAAATTTCCTCCCCTGTTAACGTATTTATCCATTTTTTCATAATTATTTTCTATACCTTTTTGATATGTAGCCCCCATCGGCGGCGATTGGGATTCCTTCGGCCCAGGGTTTCACCTGAGTGATTAAGGATTCGAATTTTTCCACCGTCCAGTCGGAATCGACTCGGACCTCTCCGACCAGTTCATCGTGAACAGTCAGAACCAAATCACACGCGAGAGGACCATCTTTGTCCAAGTCTTCCAGGTCCAACATGGCGTCGACCATAATGTCTCGAGCCAAACCCTGGGTCGCGTTCTCCACGAGTTTCCCGCCATAGGTCGATTGTTCGCTGAATTTCCCCGTGTAGGTATCACGGCCCCAAAATCTGACCTCAGGATTCCCCCATTTCCCCTCTCCGATGTATGGTTGATAATAAGACAACGCACGACCTGAGGGGAGACGCATGAAAAGGAAGTTGTTGAAAACCTTAAAAGCCACACGGCCACAGTTCACAATTTTCCCAGGGTGTTGGACCGCCTTGATGGCCGCCGAATTCATGTCCGCCCAAAGTTTCTCCACTTGCCAATTCAGTTCCCGATATGCGAACTTTATTTCTTCGGCGTCCTCGAAACTGATTTCCAGGCCATAGGACTCAGCCATCGCCATGAAGGCACGACCGCCCCCCTGGTAGCCCAAAGCGAGAGTCGCGACTTTACCAATGAAACGACGTTCGGGAGTCACTTCCTCGAGAGTACACCCGAAAATTCCCATGGCTTCGTATTTGTAGACGTCACCGTTCTCGCGAAACACTTTGAGGATTCTCTCGTTTCCACAAAGCCAGGCCAGGACCCGAGGTTCAATCGACGAATAATCCGAACAAATCAGATTGTGAGTCTCAGGATTCGAAACGGTTATCAGTGACCGAATGCACGAACTGACGACCTCCATGGGGTCACCGTAGAGGGTTTCTATCAAAGAGATAGGAGGGTTGGTCTTCAGGAATTCAATGGCGTTGTCGGTATCTTTGAACGACGGACGTGGAAGGTTTTGAGGTTGGAACAAATTTCCCGACCATCTCCCAGGACCCGCGCCCCAATATCTCAACAACCCATAGGCCCGACCGTGGTCCGCGATGGCTCTCAATTTCTTGAGTTTGGCCGTGGATGTTTTGCCAGTGCTTTGTCGTATCTCGAGCAAACGCCGACAAACAGGGTCCTGGAGTTCATCGCCTTCCAGGGCCGCGGCTAGTGTTGCTTTTTGGTAGTTTTCCAATTCAAACCCACGGGTCTCCATGTACTTTTTGACAGTCATGTGACTGTTTACATTGACCAGTTCGCCGTTTGTTATTTCCGCGACTTCCTTGTTCAATCTCTCAGTGCATTTCTCGACGATTCCATCCAGGACATTCGCCGCGTCAATGTCGACGCCCAGGCCCCGAAAGTTCATTTTTTGGTCCATCTCGAAAACACGTTTTTCCCTGTGTGAAAGTTCGAAAACGAATTTCCCGACCGCTTGTTCGGTGACGACATCCTGGACGCAATATTCGCCGAATTCCTTCAGGAGAACTTTGTCTCGATTTCGTTCCCCGTTGCGTTGTGGTTTACAAAGTTTTTGAATGAGTTGTTTTCCACGTTTGTCCTTTTGTTGGTCCTCAGGAAGCCCCAAAGCTTTGGCGACTTGACCCAAGGCCCTGGGGAGTGATAAAGCGGCCACAGCGGCGGCGGTGTCTTCCCAGGCTTTTGGTTTTGGCCATTTCAGAACGTTGGTCCAAATCGCTCGCTCAAAAAATACATTGAATGCGATTATGTTGGCGTTGTTCAGTTGGTCCTGTGTGAAGGGTATCGGGTCCCCGTGACTCCACAAAATGGGTTCGGCCCCGTTGATACTGTAGGCCATGCAGATGACTTCAGTGGATGGGTGTCGTGAATATTTCCACGCCCCAATCATTAAAAGATTTGACTCCGAATAGGTTTCGAAATCTATGTTTATATTGTCCATGACATTCCTCCTGAGAATGGTGTCCCCTAACTATTCGCGCGAATAACTAGGGGACTGGTTTTCGTTAAACTACTTCAAAAAATGGAACCTCAGGTTCAAAGTTCGCCTGAACTTTAGCACACATTGAGGACAAAACGGACAAAATCGCCGCGTCTTTGTTCAAAATTTTATATTTGAAAGTAATTTTCCCCGACCGCAAACGATAAGTCAATTTGACTTTAAACGTCGACAATTCAGGGTCAGGGTCCGACACACTGGGGGCGAATAGAGGGACCGCGACTTCGAAAGTTTCAGGGAGTGAAAGTTTGTTCGCTCCCGCGGCTTCCTGGTTCTCTTTATATTCCAATTGAACCGTCCCGTCCGCCATTCGTTTAGACCTGGAGAAGTATGACTCCCCCGTCACTTGTAACGTGCTACAGATGGACAAAAGTTCCGAACCACTAGGCGACAAAATATTGTCGACATTGTCTTCCAGGAACTCCGAGAAATCATCCTGGTCCAGGTTTTGGCCCGAGAATCGGTTCCACTTGTCGAAATCTTTGGAGAACATTGGGCGGAATTGTATCGCCTTATTTTTCAGACCTTCAGAACTTCCGTCCCCGAAATAATCCAGGACACAAGAAAAGAACATATTTTTCGCCGAAAATAAAATCGCTGACTCCCCGATTTTCGCTTGAATGTTGGCGTGGCTGATAAACGATTCCATTGAGGAAACATTTTGGCCGCCCGTGTCCAGGACCGAGGGTTTCGTTCTCCAGGCGTCAATCACATGGAATGTTTTGTCGTCATTATCCCAGGACATGAAAATCCCGTTCTTTTCGACAATTCTGTCAGCCCCGACGGCCAGTTCGTGGCCTAGTGAAGCCGCGACCGCTGTCTCGTTATCGTTCAGCGATGCAGTGTCCAAACTTTTAACGTCTTTCACGGTTTTTCTCCCAGGGCTTTGATGGCTTTCAAGTGTTCGCCGCTTTCGGCCGCTTTGGCCGCTTCAGCTTGCGCCAGGCGTTTTCTCTTAGCTATCGCGCCAGGATGTTCGCTTGACAAAATCCCGTCGTCAGAACTGAACATCACCGTCGCGCCGTGTTCGGCTTCGGGGATGTTTGCTCGACATGTGTCGGCGATTTCAAATTGTGGCGTGTCAGCCCCTTGGACGGGCTTCAGTTTCAAAGTGATTGTCAAGGTTGACATCTTGCCAGTTTTCGCGGAAGCTTCCACGCATTTTTTCAGCTTTCTGTCAATGTCCATGAGGGACGAGCCGAAAGCCAGTCCCTCCAAGGTCTCAACAAACGAACCGTTTTCTATTTCGTTGCTCATATAATTTCTCCAATTATCCCAAGAACGACAAGTCAGCGTCAGTCGCTTCGGCGGCTTCAATGGAGTCAAAATCTCCAGTCGCGTCGAAGTCACTTCCGAGGGCTTCGCCTTTCTCGATTAGCATTAGTCCGCGCAATGATACGCCGACCCCTTTTTTCACGATGGTCCCTTTTTGGTTTTTGGCTTCGTAGCCATAAAACTCCAGGGACGCGTGGAAATAGTCGCCCGATTTGATGTCCGACTCGACAATGATTGGGCGTCTGTTTTGGTCCAAAACTGTGACGGGCTTCGTGTTTGAAGCCGTAAAAAAGAAATGGCCGCCATAAGGTTCCGAACCAGGTTCCGCCGATTTGTCCCCCATTCCTGAAGGTCCCGCGACGTCGCCGTCTCGTACTGGGATGTGTAGGTTCGACGGTGGGTTGTTCCCCCACTTTTCGGTTTTGGCGTTCTCAATCGCTTTCGCGTAAGCTTCCAGGGTGGCTTTGTCGCCTTTCGGTGTCAAAACTTCCAGGGAAAATTTGAGGTTTCCGTTCATGTCTTCTTTTGGTTCCACTACATAAAGGAATGATGAGCGGATTTTTCCAGTTAGGACTTTTCTGTTTAATGGTGCTTGTTTTGCGTTTGTCATGTTTTTTCTCTTTGTTTAAGTTTAAATATTATTAAAGTCGTCTGCTACATCTTCGAACTCAAAAGGTTCGCGTTTGTCAGCTTCAGACACTAGGGTCGGCTTTGCGTCAGAGAAGCTGACGTGCCGTTTCATTACGGGAGATTTTTTCCCAATAATTTTTTCAATCTGTGGCGGCGATTTCAGTGTTGGAACGCTTCGGCGTTCGCTGACTGGAATCCCCAATCGGGCCACCGCTTTGTCGGCCTTGTCCACATCTTTCCAGGACCTCGAGCGGTTTCCCGCGACAAGTTTCATTCCTGGAGGTGCTTGTTTGTTTTCGACTGCATCGCTCAACATGGTTTTATTGAGGTTATTCAGCCAGTTTATTATATTAAGTCGGTTTAAATTAAGGGCCACCTTTTCGGTTTCGGTCAGTATTTCGTCGCTTTTCGGTTTTAGGTGTTCGCCGTCTATCTTATCACGAACAGGCCCGAACATGTCAACAGTTATTTCCTCAAAATACGCTTTACATTCTGTCTTTACTGGACACCATTTGCATTGATTATCAATTCCGACACAAACTTCGTCAGTGTTTTCCATGATGGCCTTGACCGCGGGTTTCACTGTTCGGGTTTCCCACTCGACGAGTTCTTGGACCGTGATTGTGTGTTCCTGGACGTTCCCCATTCTAGGTTGATGGATACACATTTTTATATCGTGAATATCAAAGAACATAGAAAATTGATGATACGCCCCCAAAGCGTAAAGCATCAATTGAGGATTATCAACTACATCGACCCAAACGCCCTTTCCGAATTTCAAATCTGTGACGAATAGAGTGTTCCCGTCAACCATTAAAAAATCGACGTACCCATGAGAGTCGACATCATGGCCGCTTAAAATTCCATTCATGGGGATTTTAGCTTCCACAGATTTGAATTCGACCCCATAAGACATCTCCATGCAATACGAAACATAGTCCCAACAAAAGTCCAGGAGACCTTTGTCAAATACGAATTCATAGTATGTCAAAGCCCCCGCGATGTCAGTGTTTGAAACCGAAATCGTTTTCCCCAGGAACTTGTCGAAAAATGCGTCCTGGTCCTCAGGGTTGTCCGACTGGAGTTGTGTCTCACATACCCAGTGGGCCGCGGTCCCTTCGGCGGCGGCTTCAGAGGATGTCCCCGCGATTTGGAGGTCGCGTTTTTTCTTAATGGAGCCAGGACAATGAATCCAACGGTGAGCCGATGAAGGTGAAACCTCCGAATGGTCCGCGTCGAATGATTTGATGTTGTGGATGATTTCACCCATGACGTCTCTCCTTTTGTTTTTGTGCGCGGACGGCTTTCGTCTTTGCTCGGTCCGCTCGTTTTTTACGGGCGGCGGTTTTCAGTTGGTCCGAGTATCTGTTCGCCATGATTATCCTCCCGCCAGTCTTTGGGCTTTGGCCGCCAAATCTCCCCAGGATTCCTCAGGGATTTCGGGAAGTGTTTCAAACCCGAAAGATGTGATTAATTCCTGGACTTTGGCTCGATGTTCACCACGAGGACCCGCCGCGGCGATAAGGGTGGCGCGTAAATGCTCAAAGGTCACAGAAGGCCCATTTTTGACATCTTGAGATTGTGGTCGTGGTGCTGTCTCATGATGAGGTTTTTCTTTTGGCGGCGTTTTGCTTTTCGCGGGTTGTACCTTTTTGATTTCTTTTTGTTCGTTGCTCTCCGATACTGCATTTTGACCCCCTTTTGGTTGGATTTCGTCATCTACTTCCACGAGTGAAACGGTGGACGCTGTCAAGGCGGAGACGGCGGCTGTCAATGCTGAGATGGCGGCGATGGTTTTGTCTGATA
>Ga0209345_10000743_pt1 | contig 41520 bp, 56 predicted proteins | sample Cruoilmetagenom7_FD_187294 | JGI IMG/M metagenome (GOLD analysis project Ga0209345, IMG submission 187294) | Oil polluted marine microbial communities from Coal Oil Point, Santa Barbara, California, USA - Sample 7 (SPAdes) (version 2) | ecosystem: Environmental > Aquatic > Marine > Oil seeps ...
GCTTCGGGAGGAGACGACGACATGGACCTGGAAGAGGCTATGCAAGCTATCGAAGATTTAGAGGCCGACAAAGCGGAGGACGCTTTAGAAATAAAAGCCCTTAAAAAAGAGCTTAAGGCTAAAAACAAAATAGTTGCCCGTATCAAAAAGGTACAAAGTAAGTTCGACGACAAAGGAGGCAAAGACCGTCAAGGCGGACGTAAGGGTAAGAAAAATAAAAAGAAGTCTGACTTTGCGCAGGCAATGTCTAACATACCTAAAAACTAGAAAATGAGTTATACAGATAATTTTGTATCATACCTTTTACCATTAGTTACGGACTTAGTGTCTGCAGAAAAAATGGAAATGAGCGAAATGCTTTACAGTAAGGCCTTTATGGACTCTCCTATCGGAGAACAAAACGAAATAGTAACGGGAGTACGTAACGGTAACGTTATGCCTGTTTTAAAAGACACTCCTCAGCCGGAGTCGTTCCCTTTTGTGGATGCGTCTAGCTGCGACGAGACAGATTGCGATTTGTCGCATGAGTTCTCTAGCCATAAGTGGGAGATAGGTCTAATAGAGTGCCGTGTAGGTATTTGTCTTAGAACGTTTAACGAGAATTTCCTAAAATTCTTTAACGCCGTAAGACAAACACAGACGGGAGACATAGACGTAAACACTGCTTTACTTATGTTTATCTCGGATAAATTTACAGAGAACTTGAACCTCTCTACTTGGAGAGTAGCGTACTTCGGCGACAAGTCGAGCGGTTCTGTTTTCTTTAGTGGAGTAGATGGTATCTTTACTCAAATGGAAGCGAACGCGGCCCAGGTAATAGATATTACTCAAAACGACGGAGGAACGTTTGCTCTACAAGCTATCACAGGCGAGGAGGTATATGACTACTTAGTAGCTATGTACGAAAAAGCAGCGGAGCAACCTTGGTTTGATCCTTCTATTATGCAGTACAAAGTTACTCGTAGTATGTCGATTAAGTTAGTATCTTGGTTAAACTCTCTAGGTAAAAAAGCACCTAATAACTGTGAATGTATCGACCCTGCTGCGGCAGTCGCTCGTAACGTTTATATGCTAGAAGGGTTAAGTATTAACGGAGTACCAGTTAATACCCATAACGAGTTCGATAGTGTTATTAATTTCTCTACCGAATTGAACGGAGGAGGAGGCGTTAACGCGAGAGTTAACCCACACAGGGCTATACTTACATACCGTGAAAACGTATTAATAGGAACGTCGGAAACTGAGGCGCTTAATAGCTTCGACATTTGGCACTCTAAAGACGACAACAAGGTTTACCTTAAAGGTAGTTCTTACGTTGGAGGAGGAGTTCCACTTACAGACGAGTATATCCTAGGTATTTAAGAAGTACCCAGGTAATAAATAATAGGAGCCGTACCCTTAGACGGTACGGCTTTTTAACTTTTTAACTTTTTAATAAAAATAATACTATGGCTATTGAAACCATTTGCGCCTTACTAAGCGGAGGCAACGACGCAAGCTGCCTGGCTCCAGCTAGAAAATACCACCAGCAGGCGGTACTTATTAATAAGAGCGACATAGATCCAGCGACCGTAACTATATCTAGTCCTGCAGGAGTTACGTGTAACTATAATGTAGAATTTAGTTTAAAAGCAGGTAAAACAGGATATAAATTTTTAGGACCTGCAGCAGGTAGTAATTTCCTTGGGAGTTATGATAAGTCCCGCAGCGATTTAGGTTTCCCTCAGTATAAACAAAACGCACAGATTTTAATCGCTGGCGTTACTGAGGCAGCTAAATGTATCCTAGATAGTTTAGACAAAGGTAGTTTTGTTGTGGCGCTGCAACTGTTAGACGGTACTGTAGAGATCTACGGTATAGGAAACGGCCTTACTACTGGAGACTATACTTATGATATCCAAGGAGGCGGAGGAGGTACTCCTGTCTTGTTGTCTAGTTTAGACGACGCGCCAGAAAACTACCTACCTTTTGTATACAATCCTGGAGTAGGAGGAGACGCTAACGCTGATTTTGACGACAATTTTAACAACCCTATTTAATTACATAATTTTTTAGTACTTTTACTTACTGAGAAAAGCACCTAAAAAATGACCGTACAGGACATAGTAAAGTTAAATCCGACACAGGTTAGAAACGATAAAGACCTTATGCCTCTGTATATTGAAATGTATACGGAGGTTTTTGGGTCTAAACCAAACTGTGCAGGATGCACCTTTAAGAAGGATTTTAATAAACTCAAAAAAGCAATATTAACCGGCACGACACTACGAACGAGTGCCAAAAACTTTAATAAGATGGCACCAGTAGCTAGAAAGTACAAACTAAACAGAGCACATGAAAATCGCATTTTAACTTATCGAACAAAAAGTAATCGACCAGTAAGAACTTACGGGTACGGAATGTCCGACGAGTTCGCCGAAAATTTCCTAAAACACGGAACTAAAAAAGAACTTGCCGAGCGCGCAAAACTTTTTGATGTTATCGACGGAGAACCGCAAGGTAAAAAAGGCGAGGCCCATGTAAAAGACGACAAGGACAAAGGAACTGACGACGACAAGGACAAAGGAACTGACGACGACAAGGACAAAGGAACTGACGACGACAAGGACAAAGGAACTGACGACGACAAGGACAAAGGAACTGACGACAAGGACAAAGGAACTGACGACGACAAGGACAAAGGAACTGACGACGACAAGGACAAAGGAACTGACGACGACAAGGACAAAGGAACTGACGACAAGGACAAAGGAACTGACGACGACAAGGACAAAGGAACTGACGACGACAAGGACAAAGGAACTGACGACGACAAGGACAAAGGAACTGACGACAAGGACAAAGGAACTGACGACGACAAGGACAAAGGAACTGACGACGACGAGGACAAAGGAACTGGCGACAAGGACAAAGGAACTGACGACAAGGACAAAGGAACTGACGACAAGGACAAAGGAACTGACGACGACAAGGACAAAGGAACTGACGACAAGGACAAAGGAACTGACGACGACACCCCCGAGGCAGGTACTCCTATTTACGATCCTAAAGTAGTTAAATATTTAAGCCAGGCAAAAGTAAACGGTTTCCTAACCGATAATCTTTTAGACCCTAAAGACTACAAAGACCTTAAGGCAGGTAAAGAGGCCTTACTTGCTCTTAAACATTAATTTATTTACATTAGTTAATAATGGCAGAATCTAAAAATAAAGCGGGTAAGATCCGGGCTAAGGCAATAGAGCTTTGGTCCCGTCTTACCAACTTTAACGAAAAGTTAGACGTTTACCTAAACGGCGAAGACAACCAGTACCCTATCGAAATAGAGCGCGTGGTTAACAACGCCCCTACGGGCAAACGTTCTGCCAATATGTTAAGTAAGTTTGTAGCGGGGGCAGGAGTAACAGACGACGGTGTTATAAACAAAAAAAAGAACCTTAAAAAGTCGGACCTGGTTAAAAGTATCGCGGACGACGTATCTGTACACTACGGGGCTTGGATACACGTAGGTTATGAGTTTACTAAGGACGCCAAACTGAAACCAGTAAACCCGCAAGTACTGGACTATAAAAAGTGCCGTATCTCTAAAGAGGACGCAGAGGACAACAAAGGCAAGATTTATTATGCAGACTATTCTACCGAAAAAAAACAAGGTAGACTCAGTAAAAAACAAAAACAACCCTGGTACTACCCTTTCAACTCCGACGAGAACGTAGTTATAGCGCAAATAAAAAAAGACGCTAAGGATGCAAAAATAGCAGGAGATAAAATAGAAGACCTCCTCCCTAGTTACCGAGGACAGGTATACTATTTAAACTTAACGCCGCAACACGTTTATGCCGTTAGTCTTTACGATGGGGTGTTCAACGATTGCGACACGGAGTACCGTATGTCTTTATACACAAATAGCGTAACCCGTACAGGTTTCTTAGGTAAAGTCGCAGTAATTACTCAAGGACTGGACCCGGAGGACGAGGACCAGGTAGACGAAGACGTAGAGAACTGGTTAGGGGCAGAAGAGGCCAGCACCGTATGGAGATTAAGTATAGGAGAAACTGCCGACATAGATAAGGTTGTAAAAATAATACAGGTTAAAAGTCAATACGACGAGAAACAATTTACGGAAACCCGTAAAAATTGTAGAATGAATATTTTAGGGGCTGCAAACAATATACCCGAGGCCTTAGTATTCAACTCCGGGGGCTTGTTTAGTCAAAGCGGAGAGGCCTATCAAAAACTTAAAGAGTTTTATAACGAGCAAACCGAGTACGAACGGGGTAAAGTAGAGCAAACTATGGTACTTTTAGGTTTCCCTTGTTCGATAATACCTATAATAAAATTAGACGATACTGGAGACTCCGGTACCGACGACGAAACTAAAAAAGCCCAGGCCGCTCTACGAGGTAGTGTAGAAGGAGTACAGGGTATTTTAGGCATACAACAGTCCGTTAGTCAACAGCTTACCGACTTCGAGAGTGCTATCACTATCTTAATGGAGATATATGGTTTTAGCAGATCAATAAGTGCAGCCTTGTTAGGGCAGCCGGAGATAGAAGTAAAACAAGTAGTAAAAATGTTAACTAAAAAATACGGAGTTAAAAAGAAACTGAGTGTCCTACTTACTAGGGATCTAAAAAATACTACGTAATGGCAATAGAGTTAAGTATAGAAGACTACGCTAAAATCGGTAAGGTGGCAACCCACTGCGATAACGACAAACTGGAGATAGCAGAACAAGAGGCGATCGAGTTCGACCTTATGCCTATTCTATGTAACTTATTTGCTGCCGTAGATACTAACTGGGGCCAGGAGAGCGGAGTCTACGCGGATTTAATAAACCCTACTACTTACGAAAACTGCGCAGGTTTTGAAACAAAACACACAGGCTTAAAAAACGTATTAGCCTACTACTCTTACGGGAGGTACCAAATGCTTAACGGTTTCGACGACACCGCAAACGGAGCAGTAACCAAAACGAACAATTTTAGTATTCCGAAACCTTTAGCAGAGGTAAAACAGTTTAGTAGTAAGTATCGCCAAATGGCAAAGGCCTCTTTTATAAAAGTGGAGGCTTTTATTTTACAGAACATAGACGACTATGCGGGATACGATTGCAGTAACCTAAAAGGATGCGGGTGTAACGGAAGCTGCGGAAAGACCGCGAACGTAAAAGGTTACGGTCTAAAGTCTAAAAACATTCGAAAATAATGGGGTGTATAAAACTTATAAAAGGCCACGACATTGGATGCGACTCGATATATACTAAATATTATCAAAATATTGTACTTATCAATAAGCCGGACGTTAAAGACTTCTTTATAGATAGTAGTAACACTCGTAACCGTATAAATTTTAATTTAAAGCCTGGACTTAAAGGATACTTATTCCGAGGACCGGAGGTAGGTAGTGCGCTATCTGCATCGTTTTCTAAGACTACAGTTAAAGGAATACCTCTCTATACCCATAACATAAAACTCCCTGTAGTAGGAGCGAGCGAAGATTCCAAAACTTTGTTAAAACAACTAGACTCCGGAGATTTTTTTGCAGCGATACATTTTAAAAGCGGGGAGGTAGAAATATACGGATTTAATTACGGTTTGACTACGCAAGACTACGACTACCAGTTACAGAGTACCGCTGGAGGTGCTTCTATTCCTATGAAGAGTGCATACCGAGAATATGATCCTCCTTATGTTTTTCTCCCTAACGTTAAGCAAGTAGATCCAGGGAGCTCTGTCTCTCAAAAAGCAATAGAAGACTTCGACAATTTATTTTTAGATCTTACTGAAATTTTTACAGGAGATTTTAACGACGATTTTAATAATGATTTTAACATAGACACTCCTTAAGACATGGCAGCCGACACAGCACAAGACGTAAGAGACCTTATAAACTCGGAGATAGACGATAACGGTAACAACGAAATAACCGCGGCCGTACTACGTCCTGTACTCTTAGCGATGGTAGACCAAACTAACGACCTTATAGGAGATCCTACAGAAATAGCTGCCGACACCGTTATCGACGAAATTAACGACGTAGCAGAAAACCAACCGAGCGGAGTAACAATTTACACCGGAACGGCAGACCCTAACGTAACTCCTCCTCCGTCCTTCGACATTGGGGATTTTTACCAGCAGACACTAGCCTCGGTAACGGTTGGATTTTACCAATACAACGGAGTGAAATGGGCAAGAGTAAATACTGTGGAAGACAACTACAGAAAAGCCACGGCTCCTGCTTCTGCAAGTTACGTAGTAAGTACAGGAGACCATACGATAGTGTATAGTGGTTCGAACGCCGCAGACACAATAGACCAACCCCTGGCAGCAGATAACGCCGCCAGGATACTAAAAGTAGTAAACCAGTCCGCTAACGATATAAACTTTACTATAAATTACGTAAGTTTAGACGGTACTAGTGTTTCTACTATCCCCGCAAACTCTATAGTAGAAATACAGAGCGACGGGGCTAACTGGAATAGAACAAACTAATATACAAAAATGGCAAATTTAACTTCCGTACTGAATACAATAAATACCGTCGTACTTGCGAACGGTAACAATGAAATAACTGCCGATACTCTACGACCAGTACTTATCGAAATGGCTAACTTTGTAGAGGATAAAGGAGGCCCTTTTGTTGATCTTAACACCGTAGCAAAAGGCAACTTAGTAGAGGCGATTAACGAGGCATTGACTTTAATAAACCAAATATCTGCCGCGGGTATAGCTTTGTACGCGGGGAGTTTTGACACTTACGCAGATTTAATTACCGCCATACCTACAGGAACGGAAGGGCAGTACGCTTTTTTAGCACAGGACGAACTCCTAAACGATGGTTTTTTCGAATACGACTGGGACACTGTGTCGGAAACCTGGAAAAAAGAAACGTCTACCCCCCAGAGTGCTATACTTATGAAAGTAAGCGGTAGCGACTTCGAAGGACAAACATCTTTAAAATTTCATTTCGACCACACCGATTTTATAGTAGAGGAGTTAGTAGGAGGAGGTATCGCCGTAGGAGTCAATAAAGATTTACTTTTCGAAGGATATTACGAAGAAGGTACGATAGCAGGAGGAGACCTATACCAAATACTGGGAGACTACGCAGAGGCCAACATAGAAATAGACAACCGAGGAGGAGTTAGTTACATTGCCCTTAATAGTGAGGTAGTTAACTTAACAGGAGGGTACAACCACCAAAATATAGCACCCGACACCTCTAAAGTAGCGTTCCAAAGTGGAGGGGATAACATAGGAGGACACCTACCTATCCCTCTACCTCCAGGAGCAGTATCGGGAACTTTCGGGGAGTATTACGACGACCCTAATTACACGGGCTTACGAGCTTTTTTATTATACGGTAGGTTTGACAATGCGGGCGCGCAGAAAAATTTTACTTTTACTTCCGGGATAGCGAATACAGGAGCGGTGCTTAAGTACGCAATGATTATCGCCATGCCTTTAATAACTAACAATTCGGACGAATTTAAGTTAAAAATGAAGGCCTTAAACGCTAATACGGATTTTGCCACAATACATCTAAACACTAAAGGATCAGAAGACGACGGAGTAACTCCTATAATGCCCGGACTAGAACTGGAGGCCTGTATAGATATTAGAGTACAAAACAACGAAAACGAACGTGTACAGATATTTATATCTCCGCACTGGACTTATATAACTAAGGCCATTACAGAGGCAGATTATGGCTTCGGTTATTATATAAAAGGACAGGGACTGGGCGACACCTTGGCTAAAACAGGAACGGCTGAGACTATAATAGGAGCCCCTACTCAGTTGGCTTGTTGGGACGCTGAGGGCAACCGTTCGGAGTTACCCGTATCTCTACTATATCGTAGAGCCTCCCTTACAGGACAGTACCAAGTACCAACGTCTAATGCCTGGGTAACACAGGATAATTTACAAGGTATGTTCGATGCAGTAAAAACAGCTATAGCAGGTACAGCAGCTACTCCCGTCTACCATTGGGGCAATATGGGGGTAGGTTATTTTAAAGCAGGCACAGTATTAAAAGAGTTACGTATGTTTAACAGGCTTAGATTTGACGACAGAGGAGTAGACGATATACAGGTAGATGTTAGTTACATGAAAGAGGCGGTACCTGGTGTAGGATGGAACATCACAGTAGGAGAAACTATAGTGAACGTTTTACCCCCTACAAATTTAAAAGGGGTGCAGGCTTTGGGTCTAAGATTAGAATATATAGTAAGTTTATCCGATTTTGTGCTACCGGTAGATTGTGTAGTAATGGTGGCTTTTAAAGGTATCGGGACTATAACCTCTACCGACGACTGGTCGGTAAATGGCGATTTAATATACCAAGATCCTTTCCCTGAAATATAAAAAAAAAAACAAATTATTAACTTTTAAATATATTAATCATGGCTTTAAAAATATACGTATCCGGTAATTATCTCTACATAGAAGACGTAGCAGGTAAGGTACTCAATGAAGGAAATAAAGGGGTTTTTGAGTTCTTAAAAGACTATTCAGACAGTACAGAATATTCTGTATTTAAAAATCAAAAAAAGATATTTCCTAAAAAAATATCGATAAACGACATACAGAAACAAAACGGAGACCCTTATACTCTACAGGAGTTTGATACTTTTAAAGAACAGAATACGGCTTTTAGCTCCGCCCCAGGGAGAGGGGCGCATGGGTTTTTCGATTACAACGATTTAGCTACCCAAACTACGCCCCTATCCGTAGTAGGAGGTACAGGTTTTACAAATCTTACTAATGACGAGGCCGGTCCTTTCACTAATAAAAATTACCCTCCTAATGGTGTTACCGACGTATGGGATGAGGTCTCTCAAAGTTTTGATTTTTCGGAGCTGCCTCTAGGATCTAAAATACATTTCAGAGTAGATTTAGACGTAACCACAGCAGGAGCTAACGCCGAGGTAGACTTAGCGTTAGAGTTAGGGGGGTCTGCGTATACTCTAGGTATAGCTAGACAGACTTTTAAAAATGCTGGAACGTATAACATGGCAGTAGGTACTTATATTTATATAGGGGACTTAAATACCAAAAATAACGCCGCTAATTTTAAAATAGAGTCGACTAATAATATAGACGTAGTCGTAAACGGCTGGGCGTGTCACATAACTTTATATTAACGATATGAAAAGACTTTTAAAAAGCAGTAAATACTGGGCAGCCATAACCGGGTCGGCCGTAGGACTATTGGCCTGGCACTTAACTAAAGACGTAACTGTAACCGTAACTATTATAGGTTTGTTCGGAGTAGGAATAGGGGGCACCGCCATAGAGGATGCAATGTCTAGGACTGGAGGAGAACTTCCGCCAGACGACGACGAACATAAACCACAAGGGGAGATATAGAAATGGGTCCAAAAACTAAAAATATTATCTTATTCTCGGTAGTACTACTAGCGCAGTTGCCTTCTATTTTCTACGGACTGGAGAACTTAAACGAGCAAAGGATATGGCTCTCTATAACACACGCTCGGCCAAAAGAGACACGTATAGATTTTTTTACTATGTACTATGCTAACGCTATTAGTTTTATAATAATGGCCTCTATGTTACACTACCCTAAATACCTTAACAAAGGGGTAACTAGATTTATATTGATCGTATGTTATTTAGACCTACTACATTTAGTCTTATTTGCTAAACAGGGTTTCGGTATGGCGAAAATAGGAGGAGCGATAGTACTGTGGATAGGATACGAAATAGTTAAAAAATTAAGGAATGGGTAGATTGAAATTAATATATAACATAGTGGATACTTTTCTCGTTGGAATTTGGGGGTTAACCGCTATCGAAATTATAACACTTTTGAACGCTAATTCTTTCGACTGGGTAGACGACTCTATAAAAACGGCCTTGGCCTTTGGAGGACTCGTATATCTTTTTGGTATTAAGATCCCTAGAGACTATCGTATGGGTAATTTAAACCGTAAAAACAAAGAGCTAGAAAACGAGCACCTGCGACTAGAGAACGAGAAACTAAAAGACGAGCAAGAAAATAACTAAGTATGAGAACGATAAAAAACATAGTTATACACTGCTCAGCAGGCCATACGGACGCTGCAGCTATACAAAGATATTTTTTAAGACCTAAAAACCAGGGAGGACGAGGCTGGCACACCGGAGGGTATCATATAATAATAGAAAAAGACGGGACCCTGGTACAAATGTATCCTTTTGACAAAGTTACTAACGGAGTTCGAGGACACAACCTCTCTACTATCCATATATGTTATGTAGGAGGAGTAGATCCTAAAAATGTACGTAAAGCGAAAGACACCAGGACCGCCGCACAGAAAAAAGCAATACCTAGGGCGGTACAACTTGCAAAGGATTGGATCTGTACTAACGGACAAGACACCGACAAAGGTCTAGGGGTCGTAGGACACAGAGACTACAGTCCGGACAAAAACCATAGCGGTTTGATAGAACCGTACGAACGTATTAAGGAGTGTCCTAGTTTCGACGTAATGAAGGAATACTCTAAACTCTTGGCCTCAAAAGACAGATATTTAAAACTCCCGTAATGAGAAAAGTAATTTTTATATTTTTGGTATTGATACTATTTACTGGTTGTAAAACTTCTAAGAGTTTAGACCTAGAAGACAAAACAGTGTCCGCCACAGAGACCGAAAAAAAGGAGACCGTAAGACAAGGGGATACCACCTCGCTATACATGCCTTACAATATTAGGCACAAAGATACTACTATCTACTCCTATAGTTATGAAACAAAGCAACTGATACGAGAAACTTACGACGAACAAGGCAACCGACAGACTGACTGCATATCCGACGAACTCCGCGAAATGGTAGAGCGTACTAAGACCTTAATAGAGAATAGCATAGCTTTATCGGAACAGAAAACAACAGAGTTTAACCCTGCAGGACTTATATGGGCAATAGTTGCTCTAGCGGCCGTTATGCTTTTAGCTTTAATTTTCGGAATGTTTGCCTTTATGAGTTTAAAAAAGGCTATACCTGGTATAGTAGCTGACGCCGTAGCTGCTGCAGTAAACAAGTAGCAACGATAATAAACTATACTTGTTTACTTATCTGCTCCTCGTCTGTGTTGGTCTCAGCCATAACGTAAACTATGTAAACTATAAAAATACTATAATAGTAGTTGTTTATAAAAATAGTATTTAATCGAAAAATATAAAATCTATATACACTTATACAGGTTACAGGGATCTTTGTTTCTTTTGTTCCTTTGTTTCTATCATATTTATAACTGTTTGAATATTACCGTTTTATAAAATAGTTATAAAAATACTTTGTTTATTTTTTAAAATTCTTTTTTACTTTCGATAAAACTCTTTAACTTAGCAAAAAATAAATTAAACTCTTTTTTCTAATGAAGACTATAGACCTAGGTAAAATTATTGAGGATCGCGGACTAGACACCAAAGAGGTGGCCGAGCTACTGTTTCCTAAGAACTCCTACCCTAAACTAGCCTTAAATCGAATACTGTCCGGAGAGGCAGTACTAGATGCGAACCAAATATCGAAACTTGCACTTTTTACTGGGATAAGTATAGGAGATTTATACGGAGTCGGAGACTGGAAATACAAAATAGATCCGAAAGGAGTCTACACCTTAACCTCCGGAACTTTTAAAGCCGTATTGAATACAGAAAACTGGCAAACAAAAATATTCGATAATAACACTTTACTGCACGAGGAGGTAATACACGCAGGCACTACTGCGCTAAGAGAGTATGTAACGAAACTTAATGATATAATAACTAAATATAAATCTAATGAACAATAACGTAGAGATTAAGGTAGTAATAGACCCTACCCAAGTAGACCAGGTAGCCGCTTTAGCCACATTTTTAAATGTCGTAGGAGGAAACCTCCAAGACATTAAAAATTTATCCGTTAAAGACGCGGAGCACGTACTACACAAAGTAGAGCACGTACTACACAAAGTAGAGAACGACGACAAGGACAAAGGATCTGACGACGACAAGGACAAAGGATCTGACGACGACAAGGACAAAGGATCTGACGACGACAAGGACAAAGGATCTGACGACGACAAGGACAAAGGATCTGACGACCCGAGTACCTGGACGGACGCCTACATGCGTACGGATAAAAAACCGGACGAACTTAAAAAGACTTGTACGGAGCTAGGTATCGATTTTGACGCAGTAGACGGTCTTAACACAAACGCCAAACTAAGACGCTTAATACTAAACTACTATAAGACGGGGGGAGGAGAGACAGTTAAAGAAACAAACGCCGACAAAGACAAAGGAACTGACGGGGACGCCCCTACTATTGACGAAGTACGTAAGGCGGTGCAGGCGAACGCAGGCGAACACAGGGACGCAATGAAAGCCGAACTAAAAAGACTGGGAGCAAGCAACGTAACATCGTTAGACGAGTCTAAATACCAGGAGTTTTTAGATTTTGTAGAGCTTCTATAAAATGGCAGAACCAAAAACAGACCACTCGAAGAGAGCCCATGCACTACTAAGTGCTTCGGGTGCTTCGAGGTGGTTAAATTGTACCCCCAGTCCTAGATTAGAGGATAAGTTTAAAGATCCAGGTACTAGTAGTTATGCGGCCGAAGGTACTTTGGCACACGAACTGGCGGATATAGGGTTGCGCCTGGCAGCAGGACAACTAGATAAAAAACAATACGACGCTTTACGTACCGAACTATCCGATACCAAAGACTATAAGGACTACTACTCTCCCGAAATGGATACGGAAGTACAAAAGTATATCGATTTTGTTATGGAACAGTACGCCATAGCTAAAAAAAATACTCCGGGAGCCCTTTTATCCGTAGAGGAGGCAATAGATTTAACTCACTACATACCGGAAGGGTTTGGAACCGACGACGCTATAGTAGTAGGCGACGGAATACTGGACGTAGACGACCTTAAGTACGGTAAAGGACTACCTGTCTATGCGAAGGACAACCCCCAGTTAAAACTGTACGGACTAGGAGCCTTAAGAATACACGAACTTAACTACGATATTCACACCGTTAGGTTAAGTATAATACAACCTAGGTTAAATCACATAGACACCTGGTCCATAAGTGTAGAGGAGTTACTTCTTTGGGGACAAAAAGTAGTAAAACCAACGGCAACGAAGGCCTTTGCGGGTAAAGGAGTCCAAAAAGCAGGAGATTGGTGTAGGTGGTGTAAGGCTAAACACAACTGTGCTACCTTGGCAGCTAACATGGTTAAGATAGCGGCTAACGATTTTAAAGATAAGCCTACGTTAAAGACCGACGTAATGTTACTTAGCGACGACAAGGTACTAGAAATATACAACAAACTCCCTATTTTTAAGTTTTGGGAGGAGGCAGTAAAAGGATACGTACTACAACAAGCAAAAGACGGTAAAAAATGGAAGGGGTATAAACTGGTTTCCGGTAGATCTTCACGACGATGGAAAGACGAGGAGGCAGTTAAACAAGTTTTAAAAGACGAACTTTTCGAAGAAGAGGAGTACACTAATTTAAAACTAGAAGGTATAGGAAACGTAGAAAAACTGGTAAAAAAAGCCAATTTCGATGCGATCCTGGGTACTCTTGTAATTAAACCACAAGGAGCCCCTACTTTAGTGCCTGAGAGCGATAAAAGACCCGCGTTAGGAATTGAACAAGCAAAAGAAGACTTTAAGGAAAATTTAGAAGATTAAAACAATTTTTTATTTTTTATGTAAAATATTTTTTATAATTTCGTTAAATATTAATATCTAAATAAATTTTTATGAGTACAAAAGTAGTAACAGGTAAAGTACGATTCAGCTATGCGCACGTATTTACACCTACAGCAATCGACGAGGGGGCAGACCCTAAATATAGTGTTAACCTTATCATATCGAAAGACGATACGACGACTATAGAAAAAATCGAGGAGGCCGTGGAGGCAGCCAAACAACTAGGTAAGACCTCAAAATGGAACGGTAAACTACCACCAAAATTAAAACTACCTCTAAGAGACGGAGACGAAGAGAGACCGGACGACGAGAACTACGAAAACTGCTATTTCATTAATGCCAGTAGCCGCAACAAACCCGGTATCGTAGACCGTAACAGGGACGAACTAATGACAAAAGAAGAGTTTTATAGTGGTTGTTTCGGTAGAGTCTCTATTAACTTCTATCCTTTTAATGTTTCCGGTAATAAAGGAATAGCCGCAGGTCTTAATAATCTACAGAAACTAGAAGACGGAGAACCACTAGCAGGAGGGACTTCTGCGGCAGAGGACTTCGCCGAAGACTTCGACGACGATTTAATGTAGAAACAACTCTTTATTTTTAGAGGAGGTATTCTCTCCTCGATAATAAGCCGGAGTTTTGTACCGTATTACTCCGGCTTATTTTTTGGCACTATAAGCTCAGCAGGTAGAGCTAACGCGTATCCCTTTTGTGAGGTTAGTCGTTGGTCCTTGGTTCGATTCCGAGTAGTGCTACTTAGATACTCTACTGGGATACAAATATCTTAACATTTTAAGTTAACCACAGGCCTGGCACTATGCGTGCTGGATATTGAAGCCTGGTAGAGTACAGAAATACGGCAACCTCTTGGACTAGGGTAACTGGGCAAGAGACCGTAGACTGGAGGGCAAGCGGAAGCCACAATACAGATAGAGGTATCGATAACCTGTAACGTGGACGAGGTAGACGAATACAATAAGCTACCGCCCTCTTTTTTTAAACTAACTTAATAGATATATGACCGAAGTACTCCATATCGACGTAGAAACCTTCAGTAGTGAAGACATAAGAACTGCAGGAGCATATAGGTACTGTCAATCGATAGACTTTGAAATTTTAATGATCGCCTACTCTTTTGGTAAAGGACCTATAAAAATGGTAGATCTATGCCAAGGAGAAAAAATACCCTTAGAATTTATAAACGCCCTTACCTGTGCATCGGTATTGAAAAAAGCACATAACGCAAACTTTGAACGTAACGCTTTTAAGGCCTACGGATACGACGTACCTATCCAGGAGTGGGAGTGTACCGCGGTAAAAGCAGGATATTGTGGTCTACCTATAGGCCTGGACGCTTTATCTAGGGTACTCCAGTTAGCCGATAAGGGTAAACTCGCTACAGGTAAGGCACTTATAAGGTACTTTTGTAGGCCTTGTAAACCAACAAAAACAAACGACCAAAGGTTAAGGAACATGCCCCACCACGACACCGAAAAATGGGAGGAGTTTAAACTTTACTGTATAAACGATGTCGAGGCAGAGCGCACCGTCTCGGAGACAATAAAAGACTACTCGTTGACGGACGCAGAAGCAGATAACTATGTACTGGACCAGGAGATAAACGACCGAGGTATAGAGATAGACCTTATAATGGCTGCAAACGCCTACGAAATGGACCAAAAACACAGCGCCGTATTACTACAACAAATAAAAGAAATAACAGGTTTAGATAACCCTAATAGTCCTGCCCAGTTAAAAAAGTGGTTGAGCGAAGAGCTAGGACAAAACGTAACATCTTTAGCTAAAGGAATGATGCCGACACTTATCGAAACAGCTGGGGAAGGACTAGCAGGGGACGTATTGGCGTTAAGAGGTAAAGCATCTAAGACTTCTATAAAAAAATATTTGGCGATGTTAAACTGTGTAGGGTCTGACGGCAGAGCAAGAGGTCTCCTGCAGTTCTACGGAGCGAACAGGACCGGACGATGGGCAGGCAGACTCGTACAACTACAGAACCTACCGCAGAACCACCTAAAAGAATTGGCAATGGCTCGCCAAGTTTTCGCGGCAGGGGACTACGACCTGGCGAAATTACTATACGATAATATCTCCAGTACCTTATCCCAGTTAATTCGTACGGCCTTTGTAGCTAAAAAAGGACATACTTTCGGAGTCGCAGATTTTAGTGCGATAGAGGCTCGTGTAATTGCTTGGCTTGCCAACGAAGTTTGGAGACTGGAAGTATTTAAGACTCACGGTAAAATATACGAAGCCTCCGCCTCTATGATGTTCGGAGTACCCCTGGAAGAGGTAACTAAAGGTAGCGACTACAGAGCCAAAGGTAAAGTAGCGGAGTTGGCCCTAGGATACCAGGGAGCGGTAGGTGCCCTTAAACAAATGGGAGGAGAACGTATGGGACTCTCTGAAACAGAAATGAAAACGATAGTTAAAAAATGGAGATCCAAAAACCCTGCTATCGTCGAAATGTGGAAGAAAATCGAAGCGGCCGCAATAAGAGCCACAAAAAACAAAAGAACTCCCGTACGATTAAGTAGGTACAAAGGGGTTACTTTCCTGCACGACGGACGAGTATTAACTCTTACTCTACCCTCGGGACGTAAACTTTTTTACCAAGAGGCGCAAGTGTATTCGAAAACTACTAAAAGTACCTACGGTCCCTGGACTAGAGACGCGATAAGATACAAAGGTATAAGACAAGAGACCAAACAGTGGGGCTGGATAGATACGTATGGAGGTAAGTTAACGGAGAACATTATACAGGCCATTGCCAGGGACATTCTAGCGGATGCGATGTTACGCATAGATCGAAATGAGTACGACATAGTTATGCACGTACACGATGAAGCCGTATGCGAGCTCCCTATAGAAGACGCGGAGGACGATTTAAAAATAATAGAGGATATAATGTCTACTCCTATAGAATGGGCAAAGGGACTCCCCCTAGGAGCCGATGGATACATAACTCCTTTTTATAAAAAAGACTAAATAAATAACATGGATATAAAGTATAACGGTACAATAGACTTAGCGGTAGGGATGTCCGCCCGTTCTAAGGTTTGGAAAAACAAAAAATATACTTGGTCGGAACTGATAGACCGATTAATGGAGGAGCATAAAACCACGGAAACCTATAAGGAGTACATAGGTGCAAGTAAACCCGAACAACTTAAAATAAAAGACGTAGGAGGATACGTGGGAGGGTATCTACGAAATGGTAGGAGAAAACCAGGGAACGTGCAACATAGACAACTAATGACCCTAGATATAGATTTTGCACACAAAGATTTTTGGGTCGACTACCTTCTGCAGTTCGAAAATGCTGCTCTTTTACACGCTACACACCGACACACCGAGACTAGTCCTAGGTACAGACTTATAATACCTCTATCGAGAGAAACCACTCCGGACGAATACGTAGCGGTTTCCAGGGCGATAGCAGGAGCCTTAGGTATAGATTTTTTCGATAATACTACTTTTGAAACTAACCGTCTTATGTTTTGGCCTTCTAGTCCAAAAGACGTAGAATATTATGCAGTGTACCAGGACGGTCCCTGGATAGATGTAGACGAGGTCCTGGATACTTACATAGACTGGAGAGATACAAGTCTATGGCCTACAGCAGAGAGTAAATTCCAAGACGTTAAGGACTCAGTAGACAAGCAAGAAGACCCCGAAAATAAAAAGGGGGTAGTAGGCGCGTTTTGTAGGGCTTTTACAATCGACGACGTTATAGAGAATTTCTTAAGTAAGGACTATGTAGACGCAGGCAAAGACCGATATACTTATACCAAAGGTAGTGCGGCGGCAGGACTTATAGTTTACGACAATAAATTCGCCTTTTCGCACCACGGCACAGACCCTACAGGAGGTAAACTATGTAACGCCTTCGACTTAGTTAGAATACATAAATTCGGACATTTAGATCCCGACGACGTAAAACGGAGTAGTATCCCTAAAAGTTTTAAAGCCATGGAGGACTTCGCTACTGGACTAAAAGAGGTTAAGTCTGTGATAGCTACCGAAAAGATAAGCGAAGCACGTTACGACTTTGCAGAGGAGATAGAAAATGTCGAGGAGGATTTAGGCTGGATGCAAGAGCTAGACGTAGACGCAAAGGGGAAATACTTAAGTACAGCGACTAATATAAATACGATTTTCGGAAATGATCCGAGACTGAAAGGTATTTTTAAACATAACAGTTTCGATAATAAGAGGTATGTTTTTAAGAGTTTACCCTGGAGGAGGGTAGATAAACCCGAACCAGTAAAGAATGTAGATTATGCAGGCGTCCGAAATTACATAGAGAGTATCTACGGTATAGTCGGTAACTTAAAAATAGAGGACTCGATGTCCTTAGAGTTTGAGAAACACCTCTACCACCCCGTACAGGACTACCTACAGGAGTTAGAATGGGACGGTACAAAAAGAATAGATACTCTACTTATTGATTTTTTCGGAGCAGAGGACAATCTATACACTAGAGAGGCGACACGTAAAACCCTCGTAGGAGGTGTAGGACGCATACTAAGACCCGGAATTAAGTTCGATCTAGTACTAACGTTAGTAGGGGGACAAGGTGCAGGTAAAAGTACTCTAGTAAAGAAATTAGGTAAAACATGGTATAGCGATACTTTTATGACCGTACACGGTAAAGAAGCCTTAGAGCAAATACAAGGTGCCTGGCTTATAGAAATGGCCGAACTATCCGGAGTACGTAAGTCCGAAGTAGAGGCAGTTAAGCATTTTATATCTAAACAAGAGGATACTTTTAGGCCTGCCTACGGTCGTAACTCCGAGACATACCTAAGGCAATGTATCTTTATAGCCACCACAAACAACAAGGATTTTTTAAGAGATCCGTCGGGTAACAGGAGATTTTTACCCATAGACCTAAACATACCTAACTCGAATAGGAGTATATTTAAAGACCTCAGCGAACAAGAGGTCGACCAACTTTGGGCAGAAGCAGTACACCTGTTTAAAAAAGGAGAACCTCTGTACCTAAGTAAAGAAGCAGAGGGTATGGCGAAAGAAGAGCAGAAAAACCACAGCGAAACGGACTACCGTAAGGGTATTATAGAGACGTATCTAAACACCGAACTTCCCGAAGACTGGGGTAAAATGGACTTGGACGCGAGACGTAGTTACTTAACAGATCCGGAGGGGGACGAACTATCTCCTATTAAGAAAACGACGATTAAGTCTTTCGTATGTGTTGCAGAGATTTGGTGCGAATGTCTAGGTAAAAATAAGGAGGACATGGACCGCTATAAAACCCGAGAGGTTAACGATATCTTACGAAGCCTGGACGACTGGGAACAGTCTACCTCTACTAAGAATTTCAAAATATACGGTAAACAAAAATACTATTCTAAAAAAAATATAAAATAATGGGACAGAGAATAGAAACCGATGCCCCCCTAGAGCAAAGAATATACATAGTAAGAGGCAGATACTATAAAGAGGGCAACGAAGTTAAGCCTGCGCCTTATTATGATGTTGAAAAAATGCAATATTATTATATAAGGAGCAAATAGATGGTAAATAAATACACGCAACAATTATTCGGAGAATGTACGCAAGTATGTTTAGCTAATATTTTTAACCTAAAAAATATAATAACCGAGACCACGAAAAAACAAAGAGAAGAGGGCACTAGTTGGCTACAGTCTCGGAGACTAATAGAGAGACACACCTCTTTTACTTCTCAAAATTTACTTTTTTCACCTACCCCTGTTAAATCTTACTTACCTATTTTTGAAGTAGACCACGACTTTAACAATGGTAAAGACCTGTATTGTGTTTTTCTTCTATCTGTTAAATCTAACATAGAGGGCTACACGCATTGCGTACTAGCTATAAAAGAAAATTTTAACCCTACTTTAAATATATTAGACCCCTTAAATAAAAAATGTAAAAAGATACACCTAAATAAGTTTTTCAAGGAGTACGACTGTAGTGCAGTAGAGAGTATATGTTCTGCAGAACACGGAGGCACTATGTTTTTTGAAGCCTGCCACTTTAAACATTTACAACTGCCTCAATGATGAAAATAGAAAGTGAGAAAAACCTAGAACGTAAACTCCGAGAAGAGACTAAAAAACTCGGAGGATGGTGCCTTAAACTTTTGTGTAATCACATAAGCGGGCTCCCCGACAGACTGGTACTATTGCCTGGGGGTATCGCTATTTTTGCAGAGATCAAAACAACAAAAAAGAAACCTACCCGGATACAAACTCTAGTACACAACAAGATAGAAAAACTAGGTTTCGAGGTACATATTATAGATACGACAGAAAAAATACACACTTTATTAAATGAACGAAAAAGACCTACATAACTACCAAGTAGCTACCGTGTCCCATATTATAGACTTTCCTCATTGCGGAGTATTCCTGGACATGGGACTAGGTAAGACTATTAGTTCCTTAACCGCCATAGACATACTTATCTATAAAGAGCTCGCCATATCTAATGCTTTAATAGTAGCTCCTAAAAGAGTAACGGAGAGCGTATGGGACGTAGAGGCCGCAAAATGGGACCACGTAAAACACTTAAAAATAGTCAAGATTATAGGCAACGAAAAGAAACGTAAGGCTGCACTAGCACAGGAGGCAGACGTGTATATGATAAGTAGAGACAACTTGGTTTGGCTCTGTGGACTTTATGGAGGGTCTATGTTGCCCTTCGATATGTTATTTATAGACGAGTCTAGTAGTTTTAAAAATAGTAAGTCTAAAAGATTTAAGGCATTAAGATTCGTACAACCTTCTTTTGACAGAGTAGTGTTACTTACAGGAACTCCTGCCCCTAATAGTTATATGGATCTTTGGTCGCAGATATACCTACTAGACAGAGGCGAACGACTAGAGAAGTTTATAACCAGGTACCGAAAAAAATACTTTAGTCGTTCCTATAACGGGTTTAGTTACGACATAAACGAGGGACAGGACGAAGTTATAAATAATAAAATAAAAGATATTTGTATAAGCATGAAGTCGGAGGACTACCTAGACCTACCTGGAACTATAATTAACCCAGTAGAGTTAGTTATGTCTCAGTCTCTACGTAGAAAATACCTAGATTTTGAAAAGGAGAAAGTCTTACAACTGTTCGAAGAGAGAGACGAAGAGAGAGACGAAGAGAGAGACGACGAGAGAGACATAAGTGCAGTAAATGCGGCCGCTTTATCTACTAAGCTCCTACAGTTCGCGAACGGAGCCATATACGACGAGGACAGAAACGTACACCATATACATAACTTAAAAATAGAAGCCGCTAAGGAGATAGTAGAGGATGCCAATGGTAAACCAGTAATAATCGCCTGGACGTTTAGACATGACAGAGACCGCCTTCTTAAGGCACTCAAAGACTACAACCCTGTGGCTTTAAAAACGGACCAAGACATAAAAGACTGGAACGCTAAAAAAATACGCGTACTCCTAATGCACCCCGCAAGTGGAGGACACGGGTTAAACTTACAGCACGGAGGTAATATACTTATATGGTTCGGACAGACCTGGAGCCTGGAACTCTACCAACAACTTAACAAACGTTTAGACCGACAAGGGCAGGAGGAGATAGTAGTCCTACATAAGTTGCTCCTGCAGGGATCTATCGACCTGGACGTACTTAAAGCGATAGAACGTAAAGCAAAAGGGCAGGACGCTTTAATGGAGGCCGTTAAAGCACGTATAGATAAATATATGAAATAGTTAAATTTTTTTACTACCTTTGGATCAACAGTTTAACAAACACCTAATATTTTAAGAACATGAAAAGATTTTTATTCGCGATCCTTTTGCTATTTACAGCATCGACGCTACTAGGGGCAGCACCTCCTAGTTACGACGTAGGACCAGACCAAGTGCAAGTATTTTTAGATTCCCCTACAGGAGACCTAATGCAAGTAGCAACCGTTAACCTAGATACTGCCGAGGTAGTACATACGACAGATTGCGGAGCGAACGTAACAGCAAACAAAATTGTCGGTAATTTAATTGTTATTGTAACATCTGTAAAAGGAGAGGACTACGCGTACGTAGCCAAGACCAGGCACTATGTTACTCCCGAAAATATCGAAAAACATTTAACTGGAAACGACTTTTTATATAAACAGAATTACAGACCCGGATATAACGGAGAACCCGAAACGGAGTTAATAAGTTATCGATCCCAGTACGTAGAAACCTACGAACCCTATTATACCGAAAAAGCACTTTTTACAGAGACGGAGTTCATAGAACCGCCTTTAATTAAAGTACGTTGTTGATTTAAGTTTTATAAATTTTATTTAGTTAAAAGCCGTTTTTTAAGTAAGACGGCTTTTTTATTTAAAAATAAGTTTCGATATTTAATAAAAGTTTTTTATATTTGTCGTCCTATGATAGATATAAAAATAGAGATTCTGGACGAGGACGAACTAGAGTTAATAGAAATACATAAAACGTTCGGTAATGACGAAGAGGCGAACTTGTTTTTACAAAAAACATACGACTCAAAAATGCAAAATATTTTCAATAAGATAGGCGCAGGAAAGTTTAGACCTTCTGAAATTATGAAAGGTAGTAGCAGCTCCTATAATACCTCTAATCCTAACGGCCGCGTAGATAAGAAACCTCTATACGATATTGCAGCAAAAGCTTGTTACCAACGAAGTAAAATAAAAATAGTTAACTCTTTTTGAAAGTATTAGAACTTTTTGCGGGTAGTAGGTCTATAGGTAAGATAGCGGAGACAAAAATTGCCACCACGAACCCGCCCCTAGAGGAAGCAGAACAGGCACTTAGAAATAATTACGAACGAAGCAAACTACCCGAACAACTATGTACAGAGATAATAGACTGTACGGCTTTTAAAATAGAGATAGCAATATGAGGGAAATAAATGTACTTAGCCTTTTCGTAGGTAACGGATGGACGGTAGATGCGATAGTACACTTTTTTAAATTTATGAAATTCTAAAACTATGAAAACAGACAACAATACAAAAGCAAAGGAGATACCAGATAATTTTGTGGCTAAAGAATACAACGAAGAGACCGACAAAATAGCAAAGAAAAATTTAGACTTATCTATGAAACTATCGGGATTACTGAGTATGTTAGAGGCGTACTTCACGGAGTACCACCAAAACCGTAGGGAGATTATAGGTATAGCAAAAAGTATGGTTTTACAGGACGCAGAGTCCGACCACCAAAAAAGCGAAATAAATCGCAAGACTAAGAACCAGTTAAATAAACTAGATAACCAGGCCGATACCTTCTATAAATTTACTAAAAGATTCTCTAAAGAGTTTAACGAGATTTTCGGACAAACCGAACTGGAGGATAACCTTATAGACGCAATGGAGCGTTTTTGGTCCCAGAATGTAAAGATAGACGCTAACACCGTAACGATAAAAGAATTTAAACACAACTAAATAATTATAACAATGAGAGCACTAAAATTTATAGGACATAATCAAATTTTTGCCAAAGACCAACAAGAATACAAACAGCTACCCGCCTACGTAGACGATAAGGGTATGGTAACGACCTGCTGGGAACTTACCGACGCAGAGGTCGCAAAGATAAAAGAGACCAGTACAGTAAAGTTAACAGTCCTTACTTTCAATAGACCGGCGCAACCTATAAGCGTTAACGCGACGAGACCGTCCTTCCCCATAGATCCTAAAATACGACTAATGGTTAACCCCCACTCCTGGGACGGAGATACGGCCACTTTTAAGATAATGGTAATTCCTACCGCCCTCCAGGAGATCATTAAAAACAAAACTTTTTGGATAACTACCGTAACCTACGGAGGACCTTTGCAACCTATACAGGGTAAAATAAACTAGAACCTATGCCTATAACTATAAATCATCACAGTTTCGACGAACTGTGTAACGAACACAGCGAAATAGTAATATCTTTTACTAACGGTAGGGAGATTCATATAACCGAACGAGGAGAGGCCGTATATATTCAAAGCCCTACAGGAGACAAAATACAATTTAAAGACAACCAGGATAACGTACTGCAGAATAAACACGGAGTAATAACTATTAAAAAGTAGGGTATGGGACAATTTAAAGAGTTTTTAGAATATATCGCCCAGGCTTTTAAGATTTGGGTAATAGTACAGCCCTGGGAACAGGCCTTAATAGTTAGAAACGGTAAGAAAATCCGTAAGAAAGGAGGAGGTATCTACTTTAAACTCCCTTACTTCGATAGTGTATACGTCCAGGAGGCCCGACTCCGTGTAGTGGAGATAGCTATACAAACCTTAACCACCTCCTGCGGTAAGACCATAACCTTAAATAGTTCCTTTGGGTACACCATAGCGGACCTGGAGAAACTATACGATACTCTGTACCAACCGGAGAGAACCTTATCTAATGTAGTAAGCGGGACCACGGCGAATATAGTATTTAGTCAAAAGGTCGAAGACATTACGCCGCAGAACATAGAGGAGAAAGTGTTAAAAGAACTACAGGAGGGTAACGACTACGGCCTGGACTTCCAGTATTTTAAACTTAATAACTTCGCCATAGTTAAAACTTTCAGGCTTATACAAGACCAGTCCTGGACGGATCACGGGCTCGATATGGAGGCTAAGAAATAGACCTTTTTATAAAATAATATAAAAAAGTTTCGGTTTATATTAAAAAAAAGTTTTATATTGCGGTATATTAATCTTTAAAATGTAATTCAAATGCAAACACAAAGAGAGAAAAATAGGTTAACAGTTAAAAAAAATGGAATTAGATTATTTAGAAAAAAAAATATAGTTAAAGCAATTACTGAAAGCTCTGTTTTTTAATTGTTTAGAACTACCTTAAAACATCGAGCCCTAACAGAGTATCTAAAACTCTGTATAAGACTAAACGAAATACCGAGAGAGTCTCTCTTGACCCTTATAAATGGTTGCGGAGATCCCGAAGCACTACTAAAAACCATAGAAATTATAAAGAAGGGCGAAATATAAGTCCTCACAGGAGACGCCGAAAACCTGGGACAGAGTAGGCAATACTTTTAAATGTAATTAAAATGCAAACCACAATCGACAAAAACAAAGAAGAGACCAAGGCCAAAGGCAAAAAATTAGAAACTTTAAGAGATGCACTAGTACGTGCCCTCTCTGAAAAGTCTATAATTTTAAAAGCCCGAATAATAAGAGGGTGTGTTCATTTACACGTAGACGGACTTAACGGAGGACAGATAGATAAACTACATGCTTTTAAGGACGAGTACAAACCCTCGGAATTGAACTTAAAAAGATCCGGGACAGGAATAACTATAATAGTTAAAATATAATTAACTCCCTAGGGTGTACTCCTCCGCTGCACCCTTCTTTTAAATCTTATCGACATGAAAAAACTAAGACAAATACTCTACTGTGTTTGGTTATATCTTACTTGTAACCATGAAGGAGCAACTCTAAATACTGGAGAAACTACGATACACTGCACAAAGTGTAAGAGTAATTTTAAGATATATTAGTTATGGCTATTAACAGAGAAATGATAGAGGCCATGCTGGTAGATTTTAAAAAAGAGAAAAATCGAGAGGCAGAACTAATACTAATACACCCTAGTAGCTCAGCCACATTAATTAGATCCCTTACTGGGTCGACTAATTATGGCGGCATAATGGCACCGGACTTTAAAATGATTGTTAAAGGAGTTCCTATAAAAAGAAGTTACGACGTACTAGAAGGAACAACAGAAATATACTAAACTATGAAAACAAAAATCACAATTAAGACCGTTTTTGGAAAAATAATTTTTCAATACGAAAAAGAAAGTAACACTATAAAAGAAACTCTTTTAAAAGCCATCAAAGAAGGGGCTAACCTACGAGGGGCTAACTTAGAAGGGGCTGACCTAGAAGGGGCTAACCTACGAGGGGCTAACCTACGAGGGGCTAACCTACGAGGGGCTAACTTAGAAGGGGCTGACCTAGAAGGGGCTAACCTACGAGGGGCTAACCTACGAGGGGCTAACCTACGAGGGGCTGACCTACTACGGGCTGACCTACTACGGGCTGACCTACTACGGGCTAACCTACGAGGGGCTAACCTAGAAGGGACTAACTTAGAAGGGGCTAACTTAGAAGGGGCTGACCTACTACGGGCTAACCTACGAGGGGCTAACTTAGAAGGGGCTAACCTACGAGGGGCTAACTTAGAAGGGGCTGACCTACGAGGGGCTGACCTACGAGGGGCTAACCTACGAGGGGCTGACCTAGAAGGGGCTGACCTAGAAGGGGCTAACCTACGAGGGGCTAACTTAGAAGGGGCTGACCTACTACGGGCTGACCTACTACGGGCTAACCTACTACGGGCTAACCTACGAGGGGCTGACCTAGAAACTTCTATAAAAGTCCCTATTTTTTGTAAATGGGGTGTAGGTATTACCGATGATAAAATACATATAGGGTGCGAAAAAAGAACTATCGAGGAGTGGGATAGATTTTTTGTATCTAAAGAAGAGTTAGAAACTGCACGCGACACAAAAGAATTTAAACAGATAGAGGCCTGTTATTTAGCTTTTAAGGCCTACTACCTTCATATAAAAGACAATGGTTAAAATATTCTACGATACGGAAACTACAGGCGTAAAGCCTTTGCGGCACAGCATACACCAACTGGCAGGATTGGTCGAGGTAAACGGTAAAGTAGTAGAGGAGTTCGATATTCGTATGGCTCCACACCCGAAGGCCTTAATAGATATCCAGGCCCTCCGTATCGCGAAAGTAACACGAGAGCAGGTTCTAGGATACCAACCTATGTCGCACGCCCTAAAACAGTTTGTTAACATCGTAGGAAAGTATGTAGATCCTTACGACAAAAACACCCGGGCGTATTTAGTTGGTTTTAATAACCGTTCTTTCGACGACGAGTTTCTAGTTATACTGTTCGCTATCTGTGATAACGATGCCCTGTTTAGTTACTTTTGGCACAATACTTTAGACACCATGGTTTTGGCCTCTCAGTATTTAATCGACAGACGGACTAGTATGCCCTCCTTTAAACTTAAAAGGGTGGCGACTGAGTTAGGTATCGAATACGACAAAAACGGTTTACACGACGCTTTATTCGATGCCAGGCTAACTAGAAAAATATACCGTATTGTTACGGGACTAGATTTTGAATTATGAAACGAAAAAAGAAAAAAGTAGTATTAACTAGATACTCCATTCCAGTAAAAGTATTTAAAGGGGTTAAACAGATGGCGGACTATATCTCCGACGTTTTGAAACTGGACGAGACCAACGTAAGTAAAGAAGGGTACGACTTTTATTACGTTAGCAATGTACGTGCCTTTTTAATAAAATTAATACATAATATTTAATACCATGTTAAAAAATCTAGATCAACACTACACAGCGAACGCGATAAGAACCTACACAGGTAAAGCCTTCGACATAACTATATTAGATCCGAAAACCATTTGTATAGAGGATATAGCACACGCCCTTAGTCGTACCCCTAGATGGTCCGGACATACTGAGAAAATATTTACGGTAGCCCAGCACAGCGTCTTAGCTTGTTTACGTGCAACAGAAAAAAATAAACTTGCAGCGTTACTACATGATGCGTCCGAGGCATATCTACAGGATATTGCTAAACCTATCAAAGTACTACTTCCCGACTATCAAAGACTGGAGGCTAACCTTATGGATGCTATAGCTTTTAAATTCGGATTCGATTTACCTCTCGATGAAGAAGTAAAACTCATAGATAGAGAACTTTTGCAAGTAGAATGGGATATGTTTGTGATACCGTCTAAAGAAGAAATAGAAGACCCTTATAGTGTTCTTCCCGATTTTTGGAGTCCGGACTATGCAAAAGAATACTTTTTGGGTATGTATCAGCAATTTAAAAAATACTGTGATTGTGGCAGGATACACGAAAATGTACCACAAGACGGTTACGAGCACTACTGTTCCGATTGCCACAAAGTTATACGAGACTGCCTAGGACCAAAACCTATGGACGATAACGATTATAATTGCTCTACGTTATAAAATAGGAGAAATGGTACACAATAAATATACCTCTGTAAAGTGAAAAGCTACGAACATATAAACGCCAGGCACGGACTACCGATAGATAGCCCTACAGGAGTTAAGATCCTGGGAGGTTGCTTTTACGTCCTAACAGATGGAGACGGTAAGGTAGTAGGACAAACAAACTACACCCTGGTCGATATAAAACAAGGCAAGGCACAACTGGAAGACTCCGAAGGTTTTAGGTTCTTATGTAAATACGAAGGACTGCAACTAGCCAACAACTACGAAAACGATATGCGACTTAAGGAGTACGAGACGGAAGAGTTTAAATACCTGCATACTCTTAAGACCGTACTACCGACAATCGATCCGGAGACAGAGGAGTTTATAAAAGACGTACAGGAGAACGGTACACCCCTGTTAGAAAACATAGCGGTGCCTGTTACTAAGAAGGTAAAAATAGTAGGCGACTACGAACTCAAAGGAATAGAGACTCCCGAGAACCAGTTAGCGGCGTTTTTAAAAAGTCCGGAACATAACAGAACTGGATACCCCGAAAACCCTAGAGAGATAAAATATTCCGCTAAAGACATGATAGCACTAATTAAATTTATAAATAAATAAGACTATGGCAAAAACGATATTTAACGGAGGAGACCCTTTAGAAGGATGTCCTACTGATTGGGAACAAGCAAGAACCTGGACTAAAGAAGCAAACGGCGATGCCGAAGACTACGAGCAGCCCGTATGGAGTTTCGACTGTGGGTTTAAATTAGACTATGACGGTCCTATAATGAACATAAATAGTAGATTCTACCCACCTAAAAAACACTACGGACCAAACTGGGACGGGAGTGTAACTCTCCATATAATGGGCAGAGAGATAAGCTCCTGTAAATTCGAATGTGGAACCTTAGACGATCTAAAAATAGAAGTCGAAAAACACACTGAAAAACTTAGAGGCAAAGTACTAGGACTGTTCCATGTACCGAAAAAAGAGGAGGCTAAACCTAATACAAAAAGGACGGTAATTTATGGCGCTGGATAAAACCAAAAAGGACGAAAGATACCTGCTTTTTGCGTACAGAGGATACCAAATGCAGGGAGGACTAGACGACCTAGAGAGCAGCTACGCCACTATATCCGAAGCAATAAAGGAGGCTAAAAGCATGAGCATAGGAGACGATCTATACGTACAAGTATACGACCGACTAATAGGCAAACAGATTAATTTAGAACAATACGAAAATATATCGATATGAAAAAATACTATATAATTTACAGACTAATAGTCGTACTGGTTATGCTATCCCTTTTTATTATGGTACTCTGCGCAATGGCCTGGCTTTTATCCGACCCTCTGAACGGACGGGGAACTCCCGCACCTGTTTGGTTAAATAATTGGTTTATAGTGAACATAACAGGAGTTACCGTAGTAGCACTAATGTCGGTACCAGGAATATTAAAGTATCTAAAAAAGATAGGGTTTAAACTCCTAGGTAGAATATTAATATTTATAATGAGAGGCAAGTAATGAAGTACAATGTAATTTATGCCGATCCTGCTTGGGATCAAAAAGCAGGCAGGCCTTTGAGCGGAGGATATAAAAAAGAAAACGGAGTACAAGTTTTTAACCCTAAAAGTAACAAATCTGCAGACTTACCTTATAACGTTATGAAGTTTGAAGACATCGTAGCACTGCCTGTAAAAAAACTAGCCGACGCTAACTGCCATCTATATCTATGGGTTACGAATAAATACCTACTGAGAGCCGAACAGGTAATAAAATCGTGGGGGTTTAAATACTCTACGACTTTAGTATGGGTCAAAAAACCCATAGGGGGAGGCATGGGAGGTACGTTTAAGGTGTCTACCGAGTTTCTAATATTCGCTACAAAAGGCAAAGTTAACGACCTGGTAATAGAGAAAGTAAACGGTACTTGGTTCGATATAAAAAGACAATACGTAAACGGCTCTCCTTGCCACTCTAAAAAACCCGAATTTTTCTACGAGTTAATAGAGAAAGTATCCAACGGAAATAAAATAGAATTGTTCGCAAGAGAGAAACGTAGCGGGTGGGACTCGTGGGGAGACGAAATACCGGACTCTATTAATTTTTAACAATATGAAAACAGCAGACAATTTAGAACAAGCTATCCAAATAGCCACAGACCAACTACCGAAAGCCCGAGCAGGAGGTAAGCGTACCATAGTAACCCCAGTAAAGATAGGAGCGCCTGCACGACACGAAAGCGGAGGCACGAGACCTAGAACGTTATTAGACCGTGAATATTTTACGGTGGTTTTTCGTCTAAGATACAATCCTACTACCTGGACCTATTTCTACGAGAATACAGGATCTAATTAACTCACATACCTAAAATCTCCTGGCGGCCGCCGAGTCCTGGGTAAACTATAAGGAACAAAGGTAAACAATCATTGTTTACTCCTTATGTCCTATTAGTCCTGCGTTGAGGTACGATGTAAACAATGTAAACAATAAAAAGACTATAATAGGTTAAAGATAATAAACAGTATTTATATGTAAGAATATACGTACATAAAAACGTACATATACGCATAGGACTATATAGGAATCATTGTTTATATCGTTTCTTTGTTTACCTTTACTCTTAATGTTCTAATACTCAGAGAATTAAAAGGGAACAATACCTCCAGGAGACCCCCGACAACTTTATAACTTATTAATACTTAGCGGTTTATAAATTATTTACCTAGGCGGCTATGGTATTTTGAACGTTTTATCGTAGATTTGTCGTATAATTCTACCGGTAGATATGTACACACCCGACGAGATAAAACAGTTTAAAGCCTTCATAATCAACGAGGTAATAGGGGGTAAAAGCCTGGAGTCTCTTATACGAAACGACGTAGACATGAACCTGCCCTCTAGTCCTACGATATACGGCTGGCTCAGAGAGACCACCAGTACAGGGGAGGCTAATAGTAAATACGACGCCGAGTTCTTTAGCGACTACGCGCATGCGCGCGCAATAAGAGCTAGTAAGATATTCGACGATATGTTAACAATAGCCGACGACGGGAGTAACGATACTTATGTCGATCCCGAGTCCGGTAAAACCTTCACAGACTACGACGTAGTACAGCGATCTAAACTGAGAGTCGATACTCGAAAATGGATACTCGCCCGCATGGATTCTAAACGATTTGGAGATAAGATAGAGACCACTCTCCAGGGAGGAGATAAACCTATACAGACCGTAGACTACTCCAAACTAAGCGACAACGCCCTGGAAGAGATAGCGAAACTAACGTCCTCGAAGCATGGGAGTTAACCTGGACCCTAATAAGGCCTTAGGAGAACTGTGCCGCAGGAGGTTCTATAGGTTTCTACAGGAGTTTTGGTCGGTAATAATAGCAGAAGACCCTGTCTATAATTGGCATATCGAGTACCTGTGCGACGAACTACAGGAGGCCGTCGAGAGAGTAATACGTGGGGAGGCCAAACTATACGACATTTTAATAAACATACCCCCAGGGACCACAAAGTCCACTATTGCCTCGGTAATGTTGCCCGCCTGGGTATGGACGATCGAACCGTCTATCCGAACACTAAGCGCAAGTTATGGGGCGACTCTATCTACCGCCCTCAGCGTAAAGTCCAGGGACATAATAAAATCCGCCAAGTATAAAGAACTCTTCCCCGAGGTAGTTATAAAATACGACCAGGACAACAAAACGTATTACAAAAACACTAAAGGAGGGGAACGTATGGCGACCTCCGTAAAAGGAGCGGCAACTGGTTTCCACGCCCATATAATAACAGTCGACGACCCTATCGACCCTAACGGGGCCGAGAGTGAACTAGACCGAGAGACGGCAAATAACTTTATGAATGTTACTCTTTCGACCAGGAAAGTAGACAAGGCCGTAACTCTCACAATACTAATAATGCAACGACTACACCAGGAGGATCCTAGCGGTATCTGGTTAGATAACCATAAGAAACTTAAGCATATTTGCCTGCCTGGTGAATTAAGCAAGGAGGTAAAACCCGAACACCTACGAGAGTTATACGACGAGGGACTTTTAGATCCTGTACGACTAGACCGCGAAGCCTTGGACGAACTGGCCGACCGCCTAGGTAGTTACGGGTATGCAGGGCAAATAGGGCAGACTCCTACTCCAAAGGACGGAGGTATATGGCAAAAGTGGATAGTACCTATAGAGGCCAAGGATATCCCTAAACTGAGTAACGTAGGGTCCGACTGGGATTTAGCCTATACCAAGGATCAAAAGAACAGTGCCTCCGCATTTATTACGGCAGGTAAAAATGGTCCGGATATGTATATAACTGACCTGGGGTACGTATACAACGAGTTCCCGCAGTTAATTAAATACATGAAGGTCAGAACTTTCCCGCACTACATAGAGGCCAAAGCTAGTGGCAAGAGTGCCAAACAAACGTTAAAACAACAAGGTATCCCGGCCATAGAGGTACAGGTAGACGGAGGAGGAGATAAGATAGGGAGGACTAAATTAGCTACACCCTACGCAGAGAGCGGCCTGGTCTATTGTGATAGAAAAATATTACCTTTGTTGTACGACGATAAAAAACAGGGTATCCTAACGTTCCCAAATACGGGAACAGATCTTAACGACGCCCTGGTCCAGTCAATTAACCGACTGTTAAAATATAAACGTACTAAACTTAGGAGGAGTAGTGTACGTTAATCATAAATTCTAAAACTATGACAGAACTAGAAAAAGTAAAAACGGTTTTCGCGGAGCTCGTGTCTTCCGCTAAACGTTTAAAAAAAGCAATGCAAGAAATGGAGGCCTTAGTGGAAGTGATAGATAATAACGAAACTTTCAATGACGACCCCGACATAAAAAGAATGTTAATCGAACTAGACAAACTAGACGTATTCTAAAAACCTATGAAACTAGAAACAAGAGTAATTAACTGGCGGGGAGTTAAACCCTTTAAAGTTTTTCATTTCGCAGTCTCGTACAGATCTTATACGGATATTGACGAGAAAACATACCATGTCCAGGTCGGATATTGGGAGTTTCGTTTCTCGATAGTAGGTAAGGGTGCTTTAAAACTTTAAACTTATGAGTCTTGCCACGTTTATATCTAAAATAACTAATATCGATATGGTACAGAAATACAGCGAGAGGGTGTCTTCTCTCTGCGGTGTTTCTCTTGAAAACCTACTACATACTCCTTACGTAACCCTTAAGCACGATATCCCTGGACTTATCGATAAAGGACAATACGACCAGGCACTTACGGAGGTACTTTGGGCCGCAGTGGAACCAAAAATAAAAAGGTTCTCTAACTTTAAACATAGATACCTCAGCATAAAAGTTCGCAGAACGAACAACTATAAAAAACTTAAATTCCTATTCTGGATACAAGACCAATATAAGGCCATAAATAAACTGGAGAGAGACTATTTAGCCAATCCTCCCGACCCTAAACTGGTGGCTGCAGGGATTGATAAACTTAATATTCTAGGAGATAGAAATATAATAGACTCCCTGGCAGGAGGAGATATCCTTAAGTGGTCGAAAATAGAGAAACTGCCGTATAGTCTTATCTTTGACAAGCAGTTAAAAGTAGTTATCGAGAGCCGAATTAACAAAGAGTTAGTTATTCTAAATAAAAATTCTTAGCTTTGTAAGATGGATATAGTCGCATTTTTTAAACTAGTAGTAGAGGCCTGGCAAGCCGAACAGAAATGCGGTTTTTGTTGGGAGTTTGCCGCACCACTTACTGAGGCAGCAGCAAATAAACAGGAACTCCGCGACCCTTGTTGTGCACAGATATTTCTTACCGATTATACCCTAAACGAGGTACGAACTTTTGCGGATACTGGTTTCCAAAACAGTCGCGCAGATAACCACAGCTTTACTCTTTGGGCACTTAAACAGGACGATATAGGGACTAATAACTATAACGAAATTAAGAACCACCCGATAGAGGAGAGTAAATGGGAAACGATATTAAAACCTCTTAAGGATTGTTTAACCCAGGAGAACCTCTTGTCCTTCTGTATAGAATCCGGGAGAGTCGTTACCGAGTATCCCGTACAGATAACTAACTGGCAGATGTCTACTAAGATACAATACCTAGAAGGGTACACAGGTTGGCAGACCCGAGTAACTTTTAAAGAGATAATACAATGATATACGTATACATACTTTTAGGGATATTTATTTTTTTCTTAGCCGTCTATTTATACAAGAGGCGACTTACAGACTGGAGAGATAACGCCGACTTTACCACGGTACAGGGGCAGGCCTTAATAAAAGCATGTAACCGAAAACTCGATTTTATAAATGGCTACCGAATATTTAACCGACGCACAAAAAGAGGACATAGTAGCTGAGGTTATAACTAAGTTCTTAATACCTCACTTTACCGACTTGGGCATGAATGCCTCGGGCAACTGGGTAGAGAAAACGGAGGCAGTAGTAGACGTTATAAGAGGACCTAAATACACGGAGCAACTTATATACGGGAGGAGTCCTGGGACTTTCGCCCCTATCCAACCTCTAAAGGAGTGGGCTATGGTTAAATTCGGGTACGACGAGCAGAGAGCTACCAGTATGGCCTACGCAGTTAGTAATAGTCTTAAGCAAAAAGGGAGCACCTGGTACCAGCAGGGAGGCACCGACTTAATAGAAATACTGCGCAGCCAAGAGGTAGCGGATTTTATAACAGAGAGGGCCTCCAGTTTTATAGTACAGCAAATACAGCTAGAGATAGAACGAGACCTAAAACAAACTTTTAAGTAATGGCAGGACCTACCCAAACAATAAGCGGACTAAATAACGACCGATATATGGTTAACAACCCTATTTGGGTAGATATTAAATACATAGCTAACGACGTTAAGTACGTACTTATCTCTATTGTACCTATTTTAGATCCTGGAGAACCGCAAAATACTATACCGACGAGACTAAGACTATACCCGGATTTTAATAGGTCTCTTTACTTTGACCTGTCCGAATGTATTAAGGCTTTTTTTAAAAGACCTAACCACCCGGAGAGCATAGCCAACGGCCAGTCTTTAGGGACTAATTATATAAAAGCACAAATAACGTTAACAGGAGTTAAAAACGACGGACAGACACAGACGTATCTAACCGTGGCCCGTAATTTCATAAGAGGAGGAGAGGAGAGCTACCGAACGAACGTAACTGCCGCCCACGGACAAGTATTAAAAGAGAGTACCAAGATACCTCGCTGGCCTGGCTATCCTGTAGCGAAATACATAATAGATAAAGCCCTAATACAATACTACTCCATTATACCTGCGTCGGAAACGGTACAGCGAAAAGTAGTAGGGTGTAACCCTGTTTATATTAGGTTTCTTAATACCCAAGGAGGTTACTCTTTTTGGTTATTTGAACAATATACAATCAATAAGAAGAGCGCTAAACCTAAGATATTAACGGGGAGAGAAGGATTTACCAGCCTAGGACATAAAATAGACTGGACGTTAAACGTAGAGAGCAGGGTAGATAGTGAGTACTTCCAAACATTTAGGGCCTTATGTGAAAGTCCCGAGGTACACGTTTGGGGGCTAGTAGCTAAAGCCTTTGCGGATCTACAGACAGCAGGTAAAACTGCACAAATAAAATATACCTGGGACAGAGTTATAAATCCCGGTAATACTGTGAATACTAACAGTTACGAAGCCGTACAGGATTTTAAATTAAAATTCGATTTATTAATGCCGCATAACTCCCTACTGACATGGTAAGAGTAGTAATAGAGGGAACAGGTAAAGAACTGGAGATCCTAGGGACTAAAATACGTTACGTTAAACAGGTGGCGGACATAGGAGAGGTTACTAAAGTTAACACCTCTTACAGTTGGTCTATGAAGTTTCCAAAGACCGCCGCTAACACCGAGATACTAGAAGGTCTCGGAATAGTAGGAGACACTTCTACTATTCCGTACCGCAAAATATATTGTAACATAATCGACAACGGACTAACTGTCGTTAATAAAGGTTTGTTAAAAGTGCAAAGCACAGACGACGAGTATAAGGCTTTTATACAGGACGGTATCATAGAGTTTTTTACCGACATATCGATAGATAAAGTTAGCGACGTCATAGACCTATCTAACTTAGACCACGAGAATACGGTAGCCAACATAATAGCTAGCTTTACTAATATAGAGTACCGCTACATTATAGCCAGCTACAACGGTCCGCCTCTTGCAAATTTGTTCGACACAACGAACTTAAACCCTTTCGCGTTGACTCCGAGCATAAATGTTGAGTATTTGTGGAATAGAATTTTTGAGCATTACGGATGGGGCTATTCGGGAGATATAAATATGGAGGGGCTATGGATGACGTACCCCAACGCTATAGGGTTCTCAGAAGAGGGTAACATAGAAGTATTAGGCGCCAACGCTAAGCCTATTACGTACGACACGGCCAACGACAACGACGAGCACCGCGCGCAGTGGAACGTAGTTAGCATAGATGCTGCTCACGTATCTATAGGCCCAGTAGGACAGGAGCACTCTATAGTATTTGCGCAGGCAGGTAACTACCGCATTAAAATTAAAATGTTTGGTCTTTGGGTACGCACATTTCCGCCCGACTCACAAGCCTATAAAAATTATGTAAAATTAAACGGCGTAGCTATTAGCGACATTTTCTACAGTAATACCGACGACGAGATAGTACTAGATATTATAGCTTTTAATAATTCTCTGCTACAGCTAATAGTTAAAAACCCCGATAACGCAACAGGACTTATATATGTGCTGCCTAGTAGCTACATGAAAATAGAGACGCTAGGCGTACAGACTATAAGTTTTAGCAAAGCACTTATAAAGTATAAAGTAGCAGATTTTTTTAAAGAGATTTTAGTAAGGCAGGCACTTATACCCTTTGCGGACATAGACAATAAAACTATCAATTTTATAAACCTTAGTAACTTATTAAACGCCGACGCTATCGACTGGTCGGATAAGTATATACGCCGCAAAAAGGAAAGCTACGTATACAAAAGCTACGCTAAGAGTAACTACCTCCGCCATAAGTATGACGACAAAGAAAGCGACTACAAAGACGGCATACTAACGGTAGAGAATGAAAACCTTAAAATAGCGAAAACCATATACAAGTCTAAAACCTATGCGCCCGAGGAGGAGCTGCAGGAGTTTTTAAACGCAGGTACGTCTTACTTTGTTAATATATTTAAGATGTTCAGCGTAGAGCTAAAAGAAGACCCAGACACGGGCGACCTATTAGCCGACTATAAAACTCTTAAGGATAGATTTTTTATATTTAGTGCTGAGGTAGTAGACAGGGATTTATATATTTTGAGCAACTTAGTAGAGTCTTTTCCTCTAGCGTCGCTAAATGGTAATACGTTCGACGACATAGTGCAGGATAACTATGCAGAGATTAACGCCATACTAAACGAAACTCGCCTGCACCTTATAGAGCTCGCACTAACTAAGTGGGACGTAGCTACTTTAGACCTCAGTAAGCGCTATTATTTTAAGCAGGAGAAAAATTACTATTTACTAAACAAACTAACCTGGGAGAGCGGCAACGTATGTACAGGGGAGTTCGTAAGACTTTTATAACATGGAACAGATAGACCTAGCCAAATTTAACTTTGACGTAGACGACATAGTAAAGGGAGCGGCCGAACTTAAGAAGGCGATAAACGATATTAAGAAGGACCAGGACATACTAAAAAAAGCAGGCAAAGGATCTTCTATTGCCTTCGTAGAGAACGAAGCGACTTTAAAAGCACTTAATAAGGAATATAACCTCCATATAAAAACGCTGGCCGATAGTCAAAAAGAAGCCCAAAAAGCCGCCATAAAAGAGCAACTCCTGGAGGCAGTACTGGGTAAAGAAGTAAAGACTATAAAACAGGCACGAGAACAAAATAAGCTATTAAACGAACTACGAAACGATGCGGACCTGGAGGAGCAGACCGAGCTACTGGGACAACTCAACGACCAATTAAATAGAAATAACGACCTAATAAGGGAGAACGTAGACGCTTATACCCAGCAAAAAATAAACGTAGGTAACTACAAAGACTCTATAGTGGAGGCCTTCGAGGAGGTAAACATATTTAGCGGAGGACTACAAAACCTAGGAGGTAATTTGTTGAGAGTGGCCGGAAATTCTAAAGAGGCGGGAGGATCTTCTAAACTTATGGGTAATGCCCTAGGAGGTGCGGCCAAAGGAGTTTGGGGACTTACTAAGGCGTCTCTTGCTTTTATCGCTACTCCTGTAGGTGCAGTTATCGCCGTACTAGTGGGGGCGTTCCTACTTATTAAAAACGCGATGAATCGCTCGGAGGAGAGCACTAATAAACTTACTAAGGCCTTTGCTCCTCTACAGGGCATAATTAACGGGGTACTAGCCGTATTAGAACCTCTCGGAGATTTTCTTATAGATGGGATAGTCGGAGCAATGGAGTTGGCTACGGCGGCCATATTCGAGATACAAGAGGCCTTTGCGGACTTACTATCGTTTTTAGGTTTCGAAACTGCCGCAAACAATGTACGAGACTTTAACGACAGTCTAAAAAGTGCCGCCGCGGGAGCCGCTTCTCTTGCCGAGGCAGAGGCCGAGTTAGTCAAAATGCAACGTAAAGCCAGACTAACACAACTGGAGTACCAAAAAGACGCGGAGAAACTAAGACAGGAGAGAGATAACGAGCAGTTAAGTATCACCAAAAGAATCGAAGCAAACGAGAAACTAGGAGTAGTACTGGAACAACAACTACAGGACGAACTAGCCATCGCACAAACAGCGTTAAAGGTTGCTAATTTGAGAGCAGCAGCAGAGGGAGAAAGTGCCGCAGTATTGGACGAACAGGCCGCTGCCTTGGAAACTATAGCCGACATAGAAGAGCGTATAAACTCCCAAAGATCCGAACAACTTACGAACAGAGTATCCCTTCTAAAAGAAGCGGAGGAGAAGCGCCAGGAGGCGATAGATAAGACCCTTAAGAAAATGGAGGAGGAGCTCGCCTTATTTGTAGCACAACAAGGAATAAGAGCCAAAACTTTAGAACAGGAGATTGCCCAAGAGAAGGCCGTATCTGAGTTACGTAAGAAAATACTAGACGAAGAGTTAGCAGCGAAAAGGATATCCCAACTAGAGTACGAAACCGAAATAACAAACATGCGTAACGAGTTCGGAGCGAAACAAGCCGAACTCTTTATCGAGAACGCCGCACGAGAACTAGAGGCCTACAAACAGGTCGTAACAGAAAAACTAGAAGCAGAGGAGTTCTTAAGCGACGAAGTACTGGCCCAAAGAATCGCACAGAACGATGCGATACTCGCACAAGAGAGAGAGTTCCACGAGCTCAGACTAGAACAGGGGGTAATAGATCAAAACGAATTTGATGCCATTATAAGAGAGGCAAAGGAGACAAACCGACTAACCAACAAGGCCCTAGACGAAGAGAGAGAGGCGGTAGAAAAAGAGGAGAGATTAGCCCTTCGTGCGATAGAGTTCGAGGAGGAGATTGCCCGTATGTTAGAAGAGAAGGCGACCCAGTTAGAGATAGAGAACGAGGTAGCCACACAAAACAAAGAAATTGCCTTAACGAGGTTGGAGGAGGAACGTATCGACGGACTGATAAGTGAGGAACTCTACCAAAAGAGACTGGCACAGATAGACCGAAAATACAAAGAGGGAGAAAAACAAAGAGCCGAGATACTAAGAGATCAAAAAATAGACGCAGTGGCAGGAGTGTTCAATGCTGCCGCGGGTATCATAGATAAGAACTCCGCCGCAGGTAAAGCCATAGCCTTGGCACAGGCAGGTATTAATACTTACCAAGGAATATCTGCAGGAGTTAAATTAGGATACCCCGCCGCCCTACCTGCCGTAGCTTTTGCCTCTCTTACTGGTTTTAAAGCCGTAAAGGACATAGCTAAAAGTAAAGTACCTAGTGCCAAAGGTTCGGGGTCTGTAGGTGGAGGTGGTGCCGTAGGATCTAGCGGAGGCGGAGGTGGTATAAATCTAACCGGGTCCGGGATAAACCTAACCGAGATCGCCTCCAGTAATAATCGAGCCGTACAAGATCAAATAGAGAGCAACTCGAACGGACGAAACATAGAGGAGGCAGTGGAACGAGGTGCGGCCGCAGGAGCAAGAACAGGTACAGAACAAGGAAGCCAGGTAGGGATAGAAAACCTAACGGACAATCGAGATATACAACAACAAAGCAGTTTTTAACTATGGGTCCTATAGAATCGATGTTTAAAAAAATAAAGTCTATTGCTCAGAACGGACTAGAACCTTACGAAATAGGTAAAAATAACCTGGAGACAGGAGATAAAGAAGCGGAGGATAAAGCCCGAGATAGGGCGACCGTTTGCGGAGACTGCGACTTAATAACGGACGAACCTATCGATATGTTAAAAGTAAAAGACACCTCTATACCGATACTAGACAGTAAAATGTGCGGCGATTGTTGTTGCAGCCTACCCTATTTATTAAGACAAGACCTTAAGATTTGTAAAAAATGGCAAGAGTAACACCCGTACAAAAACACCTTTTCGTCTCTGAGAATATGGATCTAGTCCGCAGACTAGTAAAAAGCGGAGACCTCAGCGGTAAGATACTGGCCGATTATAAAATGTATACTACTTATAACTCTCTTCCAGGAGAGTCCAAAATGACCGACTACGAGACGGCAGGAGAGGTCTGCGGTTGTGGTTCTCGTACAATAATGAACGCTATAAAAAGCATGGAGTCGGTAATATAAACAGTATAAACAATAATTTGTAAGACTTCTTACAAACGAGCTACCTTGTTTTATTTCTACTTTTGTAGTAATGGAAGGTAAAATCTACATTATAGGCCACATAGGCGACATAGACGGAATTATAGGAGTTACTCTTATAGACGTTCTATCCCAGGTTAAAAACCAGGAGACGGCCACTTCCTTTACGGTCTACATAGATAGTCCAGGCGGAGAGGTCGAAGTAGGAGAGAGTATCTACAAATATCTTAAAGCCTTGAAAATACCGGTAAAAACGGTAGGATCTAATATGGTTGCAAGTATAGCAACTGTAATTTTTATGGCTGGAGATACCCGTGTAATAAATGAAGGTTGCGAGTTTATGATCCATTTACCAATGGGAGGGATAGACTACGCTACTGCCGACGAGTTAGAAAACTACAGTAAGGTTATAAAGAATATCGAAAATAGAATGATTAAATTCTACTCGGACGTTACTGGTATGGAGAGAGAAGCGGTAGAACCTTTACTAAAAAATGAAACTTGGCTAACGCCCGAACAGCTTAAGAGCTTCGGATTTATAACAGGAGACACTCCTCTAAAAATCACTGCGAAGGCACGAGTATCTAAATTTAATACTAATAAAAAAAATAGAAAGATGGCAAAGTCAAAAAAGACTAAAAATAAGTTTTGGGCCAAAATGGAGGCCCTGCTAGACGATTTTAGTAAAGCGGGTAAAGCGACAAATTTAATTTTGTTAGCTGCCGACCAGACAGAGGTAGACTTCTTCGAACTAGAAGAGGGTACGGACATTAGCGAAGGTGCTAGAGCCCGTATAGACGGTAAAGATGCAGAGGGGGAGATAACGATGGCCGACGGTCGTGTAATCACTTTCGAAGCAGGAGCAGTTAAAACAATCGTAGAGGCTTCGGGAGGAGACGACGACGACATGGACCTGGAAGAGGCTATGCAAGCTATCGAAGATTTAGAGGCCGACAAAGCGGAGGACGCTTTAGAAATAAAAGCCCTAATCGGA
>Ga0209345_10000744_pt1 | contig 41493 bp, 39 predicted proteins | sample Cruoilmetagenom7_FD_187294 | JGI IMG/M metagenome (GOLD analysis project Ga0209345, IMG submission 187294) | Oil polluted marine microbial communities from Coal Oil Point, Santa Barbara, California, USA - Sample 7 (SPAdes) (version 2) | ecosystem: Environmental > Aquatic > Marine > Oil seeps ...
CCCCCGCCGGTAAGGCGGATCTTCCGGATGCCGTGGCCAATGAACCGTTCTGCAATCAGCGTGATCTCTTCCAGCGTCAGTAGATCCGATCTGGGCATGAAAGTCATCTTCTCCGACATGCAATATTGGCAGCGGAAATTGCACCGGTCGGTAACCGAAATGCGAAGATAATCAATTTTGCGTCCGAAACCGTCTTGCATTGGGCGCCTCGTGTTGATTCAATTTTATAGGGCTAGCGATTTCCCGACAGGCAGGCAACGGCATATAAAGGTTTTGCTGCTACGGAAAAAGCTAGTCGGTCGCCGGGAAATCGGTGCTTCCGTCATTGCATTTAAGGAGTTTTGAGGTCGCCGAATTATCCGTCTCGATGCCGCATCTGGCTGAATTCAGAAATCTGTTTCTGCTTTCATTCCACGAACGCGATCCGCTGGCTGCCGAAATCGCGTCTTTCGGTTGGCGGGTTCATTCCGCCCGCAGACCGGACAATCTGAGCGCCCGTTTTTTTTCGGCCGGAGCGATGATCGCGATTATCGACGCACGTTGTGCGACGGATGACTGTTTTAAGGCTATTGCAGAGCTTTCAACCTCTGCAACAGAAGGGGGAATTGCGATATTGGCGTTGGTGGACAGCGAGCGGCACCCTCCAATTGTTGCGCAATGTTATGATGCGGGTGCGACCCACTATCTGGATTTTGCAGACTCGAATGCGGATCTCGCGCTGTCGATCAAATATGCATATCGCTATGTCGAGAATTTTCGGGGTGGCGCAGAACATGCGAGTCATGAGCAATCGCTGCTGACCAGCGCAGATTTGCAATGGTCGATGGCGGTGGACGCCGTGACTGAATTCTGGGCCAGCGATAGTCTGTTAAAGGCGGCCAGCGAAATTGATTTCAAACGCTATCCTGCTACTGGAATTTACCGTTGGTTGTCGGAAGAAGAGCGCAAGCGCGTGCGAGGCGCTATGGGACGTTTGCGTGATGGTGCCCGACAGGCTGCGGTTCCCCACCGGTTTAACGGACGTGCTGTGATTCATCATTTACACGAAGCTGGCGACCGGATTTTTGGTAGAATCGAATATCTTGCAAATAATGAAGATATGGATGACTGGACCGGACGGGATCTGCTTTTCGGGTTGAGAAATACGTCATCTGCCCGCGTCTGGATTCGAAAAAAACTGGAAGCTGGCAGTCAGTTGACTCTCATCTCTATTGGAATCAAAAATTTCCGGACGATTAATGCTGCTTTCGGGCGACACGCGGGAGATCGGCTATTGCGAATTGTCGGACACAGGTTGATGGAGCAGACACAGCGCCAATATGCAGGTTCCCAGCTCGTCGCGCGACTCGACGGGCAGAATTTTATGATCGCTCTAGCTGATATTCAGACGAGCAAGGTTTCCGCATTTGCAAATGATTTGATCGGCAGCGTTTTTGATGACCTGCAGTTTGAGGGACGGTCAATCAACCCAGTTGCGCGGGCGGGGGTAGCGATCAGCAATAGCAATTCCAGCGAAAAGACTTTGATCAGAAAAGCTGTCTTGGCGCTGGCAGAAGCAACCGCTGCTGATGCTTTACCTATCAATTTCAGTACCGTTACCGAAGCCGACGTGCATCTCGAAGAGGTTCTGGAGGAGCAATTGGCCGGAGCGATGGGTCGTGGAGAAATCGCCATCGCGTTTCAACCGCAAATGAAAGTAGACACGGGACAACTTGTTGGTGCGGAGGCGTTGGCCCGATGGGAGCATCCTGAATACGGGCTATTGGGGGCTTCGACTCTATTCGCCGTGGCGGATCGCGCCGGCGTTATGGAATCGCTTTCCACGCAAATTCATAAACAGGCTTTGAGTCTGGCTGCCAGTTGGCCCAAAAGTCTTGGATTTCTGAGACTATCTATCAATGTCACGGCAGGTGATCTGGCTGCAGCGGGATTTGATGCAAATATGCAAAAACAGATCGATAACGTTGGTTTTGCGCCGGATCGGCTAACTCTCGAAATAACAGAATCCGAATTAATCGGGAATTTGTCGGCATCGGCGGATATATTGCAGCGATTGAGAACGACGGGCGTTCGTATCGCGATTGACGATTTCGGCACCGGCTACAGCAGCCTGTCTTATCTAAAGGAACTGCCCGTCGATTATTTGAAAATAGACAGTGGCCTTACCGGTGATATCAGCGGTTCGCCCAAGGATCAGGTGGTCGTGCGATCCATCATCGACATGGCGCACAGCCTAGATCTCGGCGTGATAGCCGAAGGCGTTGAAACCGAGGGTCAACTCAAGACCCTCGCCGAACTCGGCTGTGAATATTTTCAGGGCTTCTTAAGTGCCGGACCACTTTCTCCTGACGAGTATGAAGCCTTCGCCTTGCGCAGCAACTAGCCGGTAACGCGTTGCGCCAGTTTTGATAGTCCTGTTGTCAATTGTGTCAGGCCATGGAGACGGGATTTGGGATCGCGCCATTTGCGTTCGATAAACAGCTTATTGTCAGGCCGGATTTTGGCAGTTCCCTTGAGGCGATCGACATAATCGAGCAGACCCTGAACATTCGGGAAACGGTCGTGATGAAAGGTAACCAACGCACCACGGGGCCCCATCTCGATTTTGGCAATTCGTGCATTCACGCAGTTCATCTTGATATGCATGAGCTTGAGCAGATTGTCCGTCTGGACCGGGAGCTCGCCGAAACGGTCAATCATTTCCGCAGCAAAGGATTCAATTTCCTGAAGGGTTTTGAGGCCATTCATCCGGCGATAGAGCCCCATTCTGAGCGAAAGGTCCGGTACATAGGCTTCCGGTATGAGGATGGGGGCGTCGACCGTGATCTGGGGAGAGAAACTGTCGGTTTCGGCCTTCAGACCCGCGCCTTTGGCTTTTGCTTCCAAGATGGCGTCTTCGAGCATCGACTGGTAAAGTTCGAAACCGACTTCCTTGATATGTCCCGATTGTTCGTCACCGAGCAGATTACCGGCGCCTCGAATATCGAGATCATGGCTGGCCAGTTCAAAGCCAGCACCGAGGCTGTCCAGATCGCCTAGGATTTTTAGCCGCTTCTCCGCTTTTTCGGTGATGATCCGATCTTTTGGAGTGATCATGTAGGCGTAGGCGCGCGTTTTTGAACGTCCAACCCGGCCTCGGAGTTGATATAATTGAGCCAGACCGAAGCGATCCGCACGGTATATGATCAACGTATTGGCACTGGGGATATCCAGGCCGCTTTCGACGATTGTGGTCGAGAGCAGCACGTCATAATTTCGATCATAGAAAGCGGACATCCGCTCTTCCACGGTCGCTGGTGCCATTTGGCCATGGGCAACGACATAGGTTAGTTCGGGAGCATGTTTCTTGAAAAAATCTTCGATATCCGGAAGGTCCGCGATGCGCGGGACTACAATGAACGATTGACCGCCACGATAATGTTCGCGCAACAGCGCCTCACGCAACGGGATCGGGTCCCAAGGCATGACATAGGTTCGCACCGCGAGCCGGTCGACGGGCGGTGTCTGGATGACGGATAGTTCACGCATACCCGTCATCGCCATTTGCAGCGTACGGGGAATCGGCGTGGCGGTGAGCGTCAACACGTGGACGTCCGCCTTCATTGCTTTCAGCCTTTCCTTGTGGGTCACGCCAAAACGCTGCTCTTCATCGATAATGATCAGACCAAGCCGTTGAAATTCGATCGATTTGGCGAGCAGAGCATGCGTCCCGATGACGATATCGACTTCGCCGCTAGCCAGACCTTCTTTGGTTTTTTTGGCTTCCGCTGGGGGCACCAGGCGTGACAACCGGCCAATTTTTATCGGGAAGGGGCGAAAACGTTCTTCGAAATTGTTGAAATGCTGACGGGCAAGCAGGGTGGTTGGCACGATGATGGCAACCTGCATCCCGGCCATGGCTGCGGCAAAGGCGGCCCGCATTGCGACCTCCGTCTTGCCGAATCCCACGTCGCCGCAGACCAGGCGATCCATTGCCTTTCCGGACGCCATGTCACCGAGGACTTCTTCAATTGCCTGCTGCTGATCGTCGGTCTCCTGATAAGGGAAGCGATCGACGAACCCAGCCATTTCAGTGGTTTCAACGCGGGCAGGGGTAGCCGGTTGCAATGCTCGTGCTGCCGCCGTGCGGAGCAATTCATGGGCAATCGCCCGGATACGTTCCTTCAGCTTTGATTTGCGTCTTTGCCAGCCTTCGCCGCCGAGCCTGTCGAGTACAACACTCTCGCCCCCTTCGCCGTAGCGGCTGAGTACGTCGATATTTTCGACCGGGACATAGAGCTTGTCACCGCCGGCATATTTTAAATGGACACAATCGTGCGGGCTATCGCCAACCGGGATGGAGACAATGCCTTCATAGAGACCGATGCCGTGTTCGAGATGGACAACCAGATCGCCCTGATTGAGCGCAGACAGCTCTTCGATAAAGGCATCGCTGCTCTTGCGGCGTTTGGATTTGCGGACCAGCCGGTCACCGAAAATATCTTGTTCGGTGAGCAATGACAGGCCTTCTTGCCGAAAACCGGAAGCGAGCGGTAATATTGTGAGAGCCACGCCTGTGTTGACTGAAAGACAGGATTCCCAGTCGTCGCAAAGCACCGCAGACTGGACGTCATGATCCTTGAGCAGATCAAAGATCCTTGCGCGTGATCCCTTGCTATAGCTTGCGACAATGGCTGTCGTCCCGGACTTTGTCAGACTCGTGAGGTGGCTACCCAGTGCCTGATAAATATTCTCGTTCCGGGCCCGTTCGGGAGAAAAATCGCGGGGTGATGACACCGACATGGAAATCACCGTATCGGATTCGGGTTCGTCAAATTCGCTCAAGATATGAATCGGCGCGTCCGATTCCCGGGACCGCCATTCCTCCGGGGTTAGATAGAGCATGTCAGGGTTTAGCGGGCGGTAGCTTGAAAGATTGGCTTTGTCCGCTTCAATGCGGTTTTTGTGGTAATCCGCGATAGCGGCGAATTGCGCTTCTGCGGCAGATGAACCCGCTGCATCGCGTAAGACAATGCAGTCATCTCCAACATAATCGAAAATTGTCGCTAGCCGCTCCTCGAGAAGCGGGAGCCAATGTTCCATCCCGGCGAGACGACGTCCCTCGGAGATCGATTGGTATAGCGAATCGTTTGTCGAAACGGCACCAAAGAGATCGCGATAGCGGGTGCGGAACCGGGTTATGCTGTCCGGATCGAGCAGAAATTCCGAGACAGGTAGCAGGTTCAGGCTGTCGATATTGCCGACCGTACGCTGGTCTGCGGGATCGAACTGCCGCAACGTGTCGATTTCGTCGCCGAAAAGATCAATTCTGACCGGATATTCCGCGCCAGGAGGGAATAGGTCAATCAGGCCACCGCGAGCCGCAAATTCACCACTATCGGCCACCGTATCGACTCGAACAAAGCCGTTGGCATAAAGAAAAGCGATCAGCTTTTCCTGTTCGATAATAGTGCCGGGTGCAAGATGGGTTACAAACTCACCGATTCGTGACGGCATCAATACCCGCTGCGTTATCGCATTGACGGTAGTCACGACCAGTTGGCCTACCGAATTGGGGAGCGCCAGCTTGGCTAAGGCAGCAAGCCGGTCCGCTGTCGTGTGCAGCGCGGGCGATGCCCGGTCATAGGGCAGGCAGTCCCACGCAGGAAATTCGATAATCTCGAGATCGGGTTCAAAAAACCGGGCGGCCTCGACGATTGCGCTCATCGCGGCGTCGTCGGTGGCGACAAACATTGTCCGTCGACCTGATTTGACCGCGATTTCTGACAGGAAAAGAGGGCGATAGCCTGCGGGTATGCCGGCCAAGGTCATACTATTTTCAGAGGAGGATAATCTATCTAGATAAGACATTTAAAATGGCTTTTGGATTAGGAGAAAGAAAATATTATTTCGTCGCGTCAATATAATCGAGCCGCTGCATGACGTCCATTTGGGGCCCGATAAAAGCGTCAGGAACAGGTAGCGTGCCAATCGCCCAAGCCATGATATCTACATCATCTTCGACAAGCAGTTTTTCGAACCAGTCCATCTCCTGTTCCGTCCAGTCCTGACCATAGCGATCAAAAAAACCACCAATCAAAAAGTCAGCTTCGCGGGTTCCTCGATGCCAGGCGCGAAATTGCAGCCGTTTTAGCCTTGTTTCGCGGTCCATATTTGATGCTCCAACTTGGCTGGCATAATGCGCCAGCGAGGGTATAAAGGCGGATAGACATGCGGCCCGAGATACTCAATCCATTATTTGGTGAAACCCAGTCGCTCAAGGGCGTCGGCAAGGTGCTGGCCAAGCCGCTCGAAAAGTTGCGGCTGACCCGTGTGAAGGATTTACTCTACCACCAGCCGAGCCACTGGATGCATCGTAAACGGGTCGATGAACTGAATGAAATCGATGTCGGACAAATCATAATCGTTCAGGTAACACCGGTTGATTATCGCACGGGCGGTCCCCGGAGCCCGTTGCGGGTGCACGCGACGGACAAGGCTGGCAATTATGTCAGCCTGACCTTTTTCGGACGCAATCCGAGCTGGCCAAAGAAATTGCTGCCGCTTGCCGAACCCAAAATCATTTCCGGCAAGCTTGAGCGCTATGGTGACGAACTGCAGATTGTCCACCCGGATCAGGTGCTTGAACCTGACCAGGCGAATGGCATTGCGGCTTTGGAACCCGTTTACCCGTTGGCAGATGGACTGGGCAATGCGCGTATGCGGCAATTGATCGAACAGGCGCTGAACCTTGCTCCGCAACTTCCTGAATGGATCGAACCGAGTCAGGTCTCCGCAAAAAACTGGAACAGCTGGCACGATAGTATTGTCGGGCTGCACAGAATGGAAAGCGAGAGCGGAAACGAACGACTGGCCTATGACGAAATATTCGCCAACCAGCTTGCATTCATGCTGGTGCGTGCGAACAACAAAAGCAAGAAAGGCATACCGATCCAGGGAGACGGACGGCTTCGGAACCAGCTGACACTGCCTTTTGAACTGACCAACGCCCAAAAACGCTGCATTGTCGAGATTGAAGGCGATCTTGCCCAAAGCGCGCCGATGCTCAGGCTGCTTCAGGGCGATGTCGGATCAGGCAAGACGCTGGTCGCCTTGATAGCATTGCTTTCGGCGGTGGAGGCCGGGTTTCAGGGAGCTTTTCTTGCGCCTACCGAAATTCTGGCGCGACAGCATTTTGAAGGATTGCAGAAATTGCTGAATGGGCTGCCGGTGAATCTGGCGATCTTGACGGGGCGTGACAAAGGCAAGGTTCGCGAGGCGACATTGATGGGGCTGATGGACGGCTCGATTGACGTCTTGATCGGAACCCATGCGATTTTTCAAGAGCAGGTCCAGTATAAAAATCTCGCCATCGCCATCATTGATGAACAGCATAAATTCGGGGTCTCCCAGCGCCTCATGTTGACGCAAAAGGCGCAACGGATGCCGCATTTGCTGGCGATGACCGCGACGCCAATACCCCGGACTCTGACACTTAGCCAATATGGTGAAATGGATGTATCGCGTATCGACGAATTGCCACCGGGGCGGCAAGCGATCGATACCAGCGTGGTCTCCGGCGCCAAGATGGCAGACGTGGTCGACGGGCTTGCGCGCCATATCGGCTCGGGCGGTCAAGCCTATTGGGTATGTCCCTTGGTCGAAGAAAGCGAAAAAAGCGATCTCGCTGCAGCAGAAGAACGGGCTGCCAACCTGAAAAAGCGATTTGGCGATCAGGTCGGGTTGGTACACGGCCGGATGAAGGGACCTGAAAAAGATGCGGTAATGGGACGTTTTCAGCGGGATGAAATCAAGATACTCGTCGCCACAACTGTCATTGAAGTCGGGGTGGATGTTCCCAATGCCAGTTTGATGATCATTGAGGCTGCCGATCGCTTTGGTCTCGCCCAGTTGCACCAGTTGCGTGGACGGGTCGGTCGCGGGCACGTCAAATCAAACTGCCTGCTGATTCGCGGCGATGCGTTGAGTGAAGTGGCCCGGGCCAGGCTCGCATTGATGCGCGAAACGAATGATGGCTTCCGGATTGCCGAAGAAGATCTTCGTTTGCGTGGGGCAGGGGAACTATTGGGTACGCGGCAATCGGGCGATGCAGGCTTCCGGGTAGCGACGCCAGAACAAGTTAATGACCTGATAGGCCCGGCGACGGATGACGCGCGGCTATTGCTTGATCGTGATGGTGGGTTGGATAGCGAGAGGGGCCAGGCGGCCCGGATAGCGCTTTATCTGTTCGAGCGCGATCGAGGTGTCAGTCTGCTGCGCAGTGGATAGTAATTAAAGGCTGTTGATCTTGTCGAGCATTGCGACAAAATCTGGTTCCCGGATAACGCGCTCAAATTCAAAGCCGCAGCGCCCTTCATGAGCCCATACAAGATAGGCTTCGATTCGTCCGGCGACGGGCAGCCGGACAGTAATTCTGTCACCTTTGGCCATATCCAGCACAGCGCCCAGCATCATGCCGTGGGCTGAAATATTGGTGATCTTGACGCGGATCTCCTGATCAGGATGAAATTCGCAAATGGTTTCAAAATCGACCGGGAACCGCGTTGCACGGCGCGGGTCGGGTGATGTTTGTTGCGGTACACTGGTCATGTCCTGCGAGCTCCAATAGGTTTGAACTCTCACCATAGCCAATGACTAAGAAGAAAAGGTAAACAGGCGTGAAAGGGTTTGTACCCTGTAGCGCTAAACCTTGCGAAGCAGTCCGTGTTTCTTTTTGCCTGCTGATATCTTTCTGTCTCCGGTCGACAACTCGATCATTTCACTAGCGTTTCCGACCGGTACGTCATCAATCCGTGCGCCGCCCCCAGCAACCAGACGTTTCGCTTCCCCCTTTGATGCGCAGAAACCGATTCCCACCAGCGCGTCAAGAATCGAAATTTGTTCTTCGGAAACCTCCAATGCGGGCAAGTCGCCTCCTGTGGCACCTTGTTCAAACGTCTGCTGTGCGGTTCTTGCGGCATCTTCTGCGGCGGATTGTCCATGCGCCATTGCCGTTGCCGCATCGGCGAGGGCTTTTTTAGCCTCGTTGATCTCTGAACCTTCCAGTGCTTCCAGTCGCTTTATCTCGTTGAGGTCAATATCGGTGAATAACCGCATGAACTTACCCACATCCCGATCATCGGTATTGCGCCAGAACTGCCAGTAGTCATATGGCGAGAGCCGATCAGCGTTCAGCCATATCGCGCCATCCACCGATTTTCCCATTTTTGAACCATCGGCCTTGGTAATCAGCGGCGTGGTAACGCCAAATAGTTCAGCGCCATCAATCCGCCTGCTAAGTTCTATCCCGTTTACGATATTACCCCATTGATCGGAGCCACCCATTTGTAACTTGCAGCCATATTGGCGGGATAGCTCCAGAAAATCATATGCCTGCAGGATCATATAGTTGAATTCGAGGAAGGTGAGGGGTTGTTCGCGCTCCAGCCGCAGTTTGACGGAATCGAATGCGAGCATCCGGTTGATCGTGAAATGGCGGCCAATATCGCGCAAAAAGGGAATATATTCAAGTTCGCCGAGCCAATCGTCATTATTGACCATCATCGCGTCGGTCGGGCCGTCGCCGAATGTCAGGAAATACTCGAAACAGCCGCGAATTTTTGCAAAATTAGATGCGATTCCTTCGTCGTCGAGTATCTTGCGCATCTCGTCTTTGCCGGACGGATCGCCAATTTTGGTGGTTGCGCCGCCCATCAACACGATCGGCTTGTGCCCAGCTTGTTGCAGTCGACGGAGCATCATAATCTGGACCAGATTCCCGACGTGAAGGGAATCTGCGGTAACATCAAATCCGATATAGCCAGGTATGACGGTTTTCGCGGCAAGAGAATCCAATGCATCGGCATCGGTCAACTGGTGGATATAGCCGCGGTCGTTCAACAAGCGCAGCAGGTCAGATTGATATTGGGTCATGGAAGGCGTCGTTACAGCCTTGTTCCTTTTGGTGCAATTACCCGTTTTTCGATTGTGTAAAAGATTGGCATATATTTTTGATCGAATATATTCTGTTAAGGGAACAGGATCATATCGTGAGAGATGCATTAATTGGGCTGGTGAGCCGCATCTCTTGCAGCCGTCCGTTTAAAGCGTTCAAGGAGTGCAATGCCCCGAATACTCTCATGCCACCCTGACTTTTCCTCCGATGTCATAACGATGGTTGATGTCACTGTGGATTGTTTGCCGTCCGGGAATTTTATATTCCGCTACAATGTTCACGTTGCGGGAGATCAATTGGCGTTGCCGGAACCCGCCACGCCGGAGCGGACCGATCATCTTTGGCAAAATACCTGCTTCGAGGCGTTTATTGGTGCACAGGAAACCACCGAATATTTCGAGTTGAATCTATCACCATCTACGCAATGGGCGGTCTACGCATTTGAAGACTATCGCGAGGGTATGAGCAATCCTGATCTAGTGAGTCCGCCGAGAATCGAAACCAGTATCACAGCCAATAATTTTGAGCTCTTGGCTACAGTCAATCTCAATGGTCTTCCGACGCTGGAAACAGGCAATCTGGAAATGGGGCTTGCGGCGGTGCTTGAGGAAAAAAATGGCAGAAAATCGCTATGGGCTTTAAAGCATAATTTGGGTAATCCCGATTTTCACGACAGGGATTGCTTCACCCACAAATTTGAAACGGCGGAAATGTGATGAAATTTGGAATCGACCGGTTGATAGAAGATGCCGAATTGAGACGCCCGCTGGAAGGCAAGCGGGTAGCGCTGCTGGCGCACCCGGCATCTGTCACCAGCAAACTCACCCATTCGCTTGATGTGCTGGCGGCTTTGAGCGGAATCAATGTCACGGCTGCTTTTGGTCCCCAGCATGGTTTGCGTGGCGACAAACAGGATAATATGATTGAAACCGAGGATTATCTCGATCCTATCCACGATATTCCGGTTTTCAGCCTCTATGGTGAAGTCCGCCGGCCAACGGCTCAATCAATGGAAACATTTGATGTTATCCTGATCGATCTTCAGGACCTGGGCTGCCGAATCTACACATTCATAACCACCCTGCGATATATGCTGGAAGCTGCAGCAGAACATGGCAAGTCGGTATGGGTGCTCGACCGGCCAAATCCGGCTGGCCGCCCGATCGAAGGCACAATCCTCGAAGAAGGATGGGAGAGTTTCGTCGGTGCGGGGCCGATGCCTATGCGGCACGGGCTGACTATGGGGGAAATGGGGTATTGGTTGATCAGTGAATTTGACCTCAATGTGGATTACAAGGTTGTCGAGATGCAAGGGTGGAAGCCGGAAGGGCCGGGTTTCGGCTGGCCGGTCGACCGTATCTGGATCAATCCCAGTCCTAACGCACCCAATGTGAATATGGCCCGGGCCTATGCCGGTACGGTGATGCTCGAAGGGACCACACTTTCCGAAGGAAGGGGAACCACACGGCCGCTGGAGCTATTCGGTGCGCCGGATATTGATGCGCGCGCGATCATTGCTGAAATGCAGCGAAAAGCTCCCCAATGGCTCGACGGTTGCGTGCTTAGGGAAGTCTGGTTTGAACCGACATTTCATAAGCATCATGGGCAGTTGTGTAATGGGGTGCAGATTCACGCCGAAGGTCCGGCTTATGATCACAACTTGTTTCGGCCGTGGCGACTTCAGGCACTCGCGCTGAAAGCGATTCGGAAACTCAATTCTGAATATGAACTGTGGCGCGATTTTCCTTACGAATATGAAGAAGACCGGTTGGCGTTTGATGTCATCAATGGAGGTCCATCGTTGCGGGAATGGATCGAGAATCCATCTACAATTGCAAATGATCTGGAAGCTATCGCGGCGCCCGATGAGAGGATTTGGCGGGAGATGCTTAAAGATTATCTTCTATATTAAAGGCATGCTGCGCTGCAACATAATTATTGCATTTGTTGGGAGATCTGGTAACTCGCCACCATGTTACCGAGCAAAGAGATTTTGGAAGGTGTCGCACTGAAAAAATGTGTGGCCGCGACTTATAACAATACGATATTCAAACTAGCCCCGCATATTCTGTATACGCGGCATGATGAAATGTATGTCGATGCCGTGCCAATTGAAAAGGACGGCCTGCCTCCGCGGGAGATAAAAATCGGGACCTTCAAGCTTTCCGGTCTGAAAGATGTTCGCGTGGAAGATCTCCATTTTGAAAAATCGGAAATTTTTGAACCTGCGGCAGAGAAATATGACGGGACGACGCTACTGGCCATTGAAGGCTGACGTCTAACCCTGTTTTCGGGTCAGTTCTTTCATTGCATCGCCGAGACCGTCTATCGTCAGCGGGTACATCCGGTCATTCATCAATTCACGAATGATTTTAACGCTTTGGGAATAGCCCCACTGTTTTTCGGGTACGGGATTAAGCCATGCAGCCGCGGGATAGGTGTTGGTTAGCCGCTGCATCCACGTCACACCGGCTTCTTCATTGAAATGTTCGACCGAACCACCCGGATGGGTAATCTCATAGGGACTCATGGACGCGTCGCCGACGAATATCAGCTTATAGTCATGGCCATATTTGTGAAGGACATCCCAAGTGTTGGTGCGCTCGGAAAAGCGCCGGCGGTTGTCTTTCCACAGGCCTTCATAGGGGCAATTGTGAAAATAGAAAAATTCGAGATTCTTGAACTCTGTTGTTGCGGCGCTGAACAATTCCTCGCACAGCTTGATGAACGGATCCATCGAACCGCCAACGTCGAGAAACAGTAGTAATTTTACCGCATTGTGCCGTTCCGCCCGCATATGGATGTCGAGCCATCCCTTTTTGGCGGTACCGCTTATGGTCTGATCTATATCAAGCTCGTCGGCAGCGCCTTCGCGTGCGAATTTGCGCAGGCGGCGGAGCGCGACCTTGATATTCCGTGTCCCGAGCATCTTGGTATTGTCGAGATTCTGGAACTCGCGTTTGTCCCAGACTTTGAGTGCTTTTTTCTGGCCGCCTTCGCCGCCAATTCGGACGCCTTCGGGGTTATAGCCCGAATTGCCATAGGGCGACGTGCCACCGGTGCCAATCCACTTGCTGCCGCCTTCGTGCCGTTCCTGCTGTTCTTCGAGACGCTCTTTCAGTGTCTCCATGATCTCTTCCCAGCTGCCGAGGGATTTGATCTTTTCCATTTCCTCTTCAGAAAGATATTTTTCGGCGACTGCCTTCAGCCAGTCGAGCGGGATATCTTCTTCCTGCGTTCCGTACGTGGTTTCGATACCTTTGAAGACTTTTGAAAAAACCTGGTCGAAGCGGTCGAGCAAGCCTTCGTCTTTTACAAAGGTCGCGCGGGAAAGATAATAGAACTCCTCCGGACTGCGTCGGATAACGTCCTTTTCGAGCGCTTCGAGCAGCACCAGATGTTCCTTGAGAGAAGCCGAAATTCCGGCGGCTCTGAGTTCGTCCATGAAGTTAAAGAACATCGTCTGTGCCTTTGCCTAGCGCGCTTCGCGTTTCGCCATGAATGCCAGACGTTCGAACAGCATTACGTCCTGCTCGTTCTTGAGCAATGCCCCATGTAATGGGGGGATCGCCTTGGTGGAGTCCTTCGATTGCAGCGCTTCAAGCGGCATGTCCTCGTTCAGGATCAACTTCAGCCAGTCCAGCAATTCGCTGGTGCTCGGTTTCTTCTTGAGGCCCGGAACGTCGCGGACATCGTAGAAAATGTCCATCGCCTTTTTGACCAAGACGCCCTGGATATCAGGGAAGTGGACATTGATGATATCTTGCATCGTCTCGCGATCCGGGAATTTGATATAGTGGAAGAAACAGCGACGCAGGAAGGCATCAGGCAGTTCCTTCTCGTTGTTAGAGGTGATGATAACGATCGGGCGTTCTGTAGCTTTGACGGTTTCTTTTGTCTCGTAAACATGGAATTCCATGCGGTCGAGTTCTTGCAGAAGATCGTTCGGAAATTCGATGTCTGCTTTGTCGATTTCGTCGATCAAAAGAACCGGGAGTTCGGGAGCGGTGAAGGCTTCCCACAGCTTTCCCTTACGGATATAATTGGAAATATCGTGAACGCGTTCATCGCCCAACTGGCCATCGCGAAGACGCGCGACCGCGTCATATTCATAGAGACCCTGATGCGCCTTGGTGGTGGATTTGACGTTCCACTCGATCAGGGGCGTGCCCATCGCCTTGGCAATTTCATAGGCCAGAACCGTCTTGCCGGTACCCGGCTCACCCTTGACGAGGAGAGGGCGCCGGAGGGTCATGGCAGCATTGACAGCAACCTTCAGATCATCAGTTGCTACATAGTCCTTGGTGCCGTCAAAACGCATGATATTCTATTCCTTGCCTTTAAAGTCAAAGCAAAGGCGATAGGGAAAACCCCTATTGTAGGCAAGTTAATCATTTAGTTAAGACCAGTTAAAACTGATGTGAGGCTCAATGGGAGAGGCGCGTGTTTCGCCGTGCTTCCAGAAGTTGCCAAAGACCGCGATGCTGGGCGAGCAGTTGTTCCACACCGAAATTCAAGGCCCGCTCTACGGCCGGCAGTGCCGACAATTGATCCTTGAGAGCCAGAGTCGTTGCAACATCCGGCAAGGTGGATGAACGGGCTTCCACACCAACACGCAAGGCGACGCGTTCCAGAATGGTCCGTATCGCGTGCCAGTCCGATACCAGCGCAATGGCCGCCCCGATCGCGCATCCGTTCCGATCAGATTCGGAAAGCATGTCCAGCGCTTTGCGTTGTCCAAATACCGCTGCATTGCTCTGGTCATCGGCGCTGACGCCTGAAATCGGTCCTGCAGCCACTGTCAATCTGGTCAGCAGCGAGCGCTCGGCTGTGAAGCCATCAATCGCCTGAATCAGCCATTCCCGAGCGGCATCATCAACCGTTTTGGTTGCAGCGCGATCAATTACGCCGGGGTGCCGACCATGCAACATGCATAGAAAATGTGCGATATCGGCAATATCTGCGCCCGATAGAATCGAGAAGTCTTCGACAATGGTCCCGACATAGGGCGTCGTGTCACTGCCATAGACCTCAACTTGGTCAGCAGAGTTGCGCTGCGCTGTCGATTCCATGTTTTTTCCGAGCATCGCACTTCCAATATCCTGAGTGTTGTCGTGAAAATGCACTCAGCATCTTCGTCAGATTCAGGCGATATCAGATATTCCTAAAGAGCCGGTTTATTGGCTGTTAGGGAATTGCAAACCATGATGCCCGGCGGAGCCGTCGATGGTTATTGATCCAGGAAACTGCGCATTTTCCGGCTACGGCTCGGGTGCTTCAGTTTTCTGAGAGCCTTTGCTTCGATCTGCCGGATCCGTTCACGGGTCACGCTGAACTGCTGGCCCACTTCCTCCAGCGTATGATCAGTGTTCATCCCGATTCCGAAGCGCATGCGCAGCACGCGTTCTTCACGTGGTGTCAGGCTGGCGAGGACACGGGTGACCGTTTCTTTCAGATTGGCCTGGATCGCGGCATCAACCGGAATGATAGCGTTCTTGTCCTCGATGAAATCACCGAGATGGGAATCTTCCTCGTCACCGATGGGCGTTTCCAGTGAGATTGGTTCCTTGGCAATCTTCATCACCTTGCGTACTTTTTCCAGCGGCATCGACAGACGTTCTGCCATTTCTTCCGGAGTCGGTTCACGGCCCTGTTCGTGGAGGAACTGGCGGCTTGTGCGGACCAGCTTGTTGATTGTCTCGATCATATGGACCGGAATACGGATCGTCCGGGCCTGATCTGCAATCGACCGGGTGATCGCCTGACGAATCCACCATGTGGCGTAGGTGCTGAACTTGTATCCGCGGCGATATTCGAATTTGTCGACCGCCTTCATCAGACCGATATTGCCTTCCTGAATAAGATCAAGAAACTGCAAACCGCGGTTGGTGTATTTTTTGGCGATCGAAATCACAAGGCGGAGATTGGCCTCGACCATTTCCTTCTTGGCGATGCGCGCTTCGCGTTCGCCTTTCTGGACCATGTTCACGATACGGCGAAATTCGACCAGCGAAGTACCTGTGGCGTTGGCTATATCCGAAATTTCGGTCCGGATGCGATCAACCGAATCGGCTTCTTTTTCAACAAAAGCGGCCCATTTCTTGTCGGTTTTGGCCATGCTTGCCAACCAGCCGTCGTCGAGCTCGTTACCGATATAGCTTTCCAGAAATGCCCGGCGCGGGACCTTGTGACGCTCTGCCAGACGGAGCATCTGTCCGCCGAGAGTCGTTAACCGGCGGTTGAACGAGTAAAGCTGGTCAACCAGAAACTCGATCTTGTTGGCGTGAAATTGCACGCTTTCGACCAATGCGGTCAATTCTTCGCGCAAATCGTGATATTTCTTCTCTGAAGCTGCCGGAAACTCCTTGCCCGCTGCCAGTGCGTCCAGCCTGGTTGTCTGCAGTTTCGAGAATTTCTTGAAGACGGACGTAATCTGCGCGAATTTTTCCAGCGCATCCGGTTTCAGGGCTTCTTCCATCTGTGCGAGCGAGAGGGTATTGTCTTCCTCTTCCTCCTCTACAACCCGTTTCGTACGGCGTTCGGTCAGCTCGGCTTCATCATCATCTTCGCCATCGGCCGATTCTTCATCCTCGACCTCGTCGTCGTCTTTGAAAGACGGGCCGGCGGTTTTCTCGCTGATTTCGCCGTCATCATCCTCCTCGGCCTCTTCCAGATTTTCGGGAACCGGGTCCTTCGACAGCATGGCATCGAGATCGAGGATCTCCCGCAACTGCATTTCACCATCATTGAGTGCGGTTGACCATTCGATGATCGCGTTAAACGTGGTCGGGCTTTCGCAAAGCCCCCAGATCATCGTGTCACGGCCAGCTTCGATACGTTTTGCAATAGCGATTTCGCCTTCGCGGCTGAGCAATTCGACGGCACCCATTTCGCGCAAATACATGCGCACGGGATCATCCGTGCGATCGCCTGTAGCCTTTTTGGGAGCGGCTGCAGCGGTTTTTTTATCCTTGTCCTTGCCATCGATGGATTCGACTTCGTCGCCGCCCATTTCCTCGGCGGCTTCCTCGTCATTCTCGACGATCCGGACGCCCATTTCGGAGATGGCGGACATGACGTCCTCAATCTGCTCGTTCTGGTCCTGGGGCAGGGCTTCGTTCAGCTCGTCAATCGTCAGATAGCCACGCTTCTTCGCCTGAGCGATCAGTTTCTTGATGGCGCTATCATTGAGATCGATCAACGGTTCGTCTTCAGTTTTGGTATTTTTTGCTTTACTTGCCAATGGCTCAGGCCCCTAATTTAAAACTACAATGCGTCGTCGATCTGGGTCAGTTCGACCAACCGCTCGTGAAATAACTGCTTCGCTTCGCGAAGACGCTGCTGCTCGGCATAACTTTCTTCCGTAAGATCGTCCTGCACCCTTCGCGTTGCCTCTGCGAGGGCTGCTTCCAATCCGGGGCGCGCGGTCACCACTTTTATCGCTTCTGCCAGATCCCGATGCGCCCGTTCGACCAATTGCGAAGGGGTATCGTCTGGCAGTTTGCGGTTGAAAGTGAAATTCAGCGCGTCGGCCCGTAACAGCCCTTTTGCGACATTATAACAATCTGTCTGTTCCAATATGGTAAGAAGGCCCTGCATATCAAGCGTTTCTTTGCGCATTGCGACATTGATTAGTTCGCCGAGCAACATCTGCAATTGCGAGTCGGCCAATTTGATCGCGCTGAGCTCTTCAAAATGACTGGAAATCCGGCAAGGATGACGAAGCAACCCCCCCAATATTCCCTTTGCGATCTGCAGGTCATAGCCTTCTATCAAAAAGGTCTTGGTCTCCTCCAGCGGCTTGTAGGAGACAAATTTCGAAGGGAATTTACTCCCCTTATTCCTATTTGCCGTAAACCTTTGTTCGGATCGACCGTCCTTCTGCGCAAAAAAGGCGGCTTGGTACCGTTCCTGAAATTCCTGACGATAATGTTGGGCAATATCCTGATCGGCGATGTCGCGGACATGATCGGAGAGCCGTTTCTTTAGTCCCGCCTTGGTTTCAGGCGTATTGAGCGGTTCCGCTTCATATTCCACCTGCCAGATCTTGTCGTCGAGCGTCTGGGGCCTAGCTACCAGCGCGGCAAAGGCCTGGGCACCTTCGGAGCGGATCAGGTCGTCTGGGTCTTGTCCGGAGGGCAGGGAAATGAAGTTGAGGCTGTGCGAAGGCCGCAATATCGGCAGGGCGCGCAAGGCCGCTCGCATCGCTGCTTTCTGACCAGCACCGTCGCCATCGAAGCAGAGAATCGGGGCCTCGACCATTTTCCAGATTCGCTCAATCTGGTGCTCGGTCAGCGCTGTGCCCAGCGGAGCCACAACATCCGCAAAACCGGCCTGCGCCAAGGCAATGGCGTCCATATAGCCTTCGACCACCAATATCCGCCCGGTCTGGCGCGACGCGGGTGAAGCCTTGTCGAGATTATAGAGCGTGCGGCCCTTGTCGAACAAAGGCGTGTCGGGACTGTTGAGATATTTCGGTTCGCCATCACCCAATATTCGCCCCCCGAAAGCGATCACCCGGCCGCGCGGGTCGCGGATCGGGATCATCAGCCGGCCACGGAACCGGTCATAGGGCTCCCGGTCGTCGACCTTGATCAGCAGGCCGGCCTCGATCAACTGATCCACACCATGGACAGAGAGGGCATCCTTGAGGCGCCCGCGGGAATCGGGTGCAAAGCCAAATCCGAATTCGCGGATCGTGCTTTCGGATATGCCGCGGCTCTTGAGATATTCCCGTGCGGCAGCACCTTCAACGCCGTTGAACTGGGTGACGAACCAGTCCTGTGCTGCCGCCATGACGTCATGCAGCGTGGCCCGGACCTCCTGCCGCTGGGCTGCGCGAGGATCCGGAGCCGGGACGTCCATCTGCGCTTCGGCGGCCAGGTCCTTCACTGCATCCATGAAGCCAAGCCCGCGCTGTTCGGTCATCCAGCTGATTGCATCGCCATGCGCGCCGCAGCCGAAGCAATGATAGAAGCCCTTTTCGTCATTGATCGTGAAGCTGGGGGTCTTCTCGTTGTGGAAGGGGCAGCAGGCCTTATATTCCCGACCGGCTTTCTGCACCTTGACCGTCCGCCCGATCAGCGTCGACAAAGTGATGCGCGACCGCAGTTCCTCAAGCCATTGCGGGGTTAGCGTCATAAATCCCCCTCCCGCCTGCGGGAGGGGTTAGGGGTGGGCATATCAGCCAAGACTTGCTTAATCCGCCCAACAACGTCCTCGATATTGTTCAAAACATCATCATTTGTGAATCGAATGACCTTATACCCGTGCTCGACAAGAGCCCTTGTTCGCTTCGCATCATAGCCTTGTCGTGTCTCATGCGAATATCCATCGATTTCAATGATCAATGCCAGCTCGCGGCACAGCAAGTCGGCATAATAGGCCCCAACGGGCATCTGACGGCTGAATTTGCGCCCGCAAACCTGCCGTTTCGATAAATATTTCCAAAGCTTTCGTTCAGCCGGTGTGGCTGCGTTGCGCAGGGATTTGGCGCGATCGGTATTTCTTGGTTTGAAAGCTGCCACTGTTTTTCTTTTCAGTCCCACCCCTAACCCCTCCCGCAGGCGGGAGGGGGATTTTTTAGTTCAGCTCAAACTCGCCTTCACCAGTGCGCTGGCTTTGCTCATGTCGATTTCGGTGCCGTGGCGCTTTTTCAGTTCGCCCATGACGCGGCCCATGTCCTTCATGCTGTCGGCGCCCAGTTCACTCTTGATGCCGGCGATCAGTGCAGCGGTTTCTTCCTCGCTCAACTGCGCTGGCAGAAATTCCTCTATCACCGCCAGTTCCACTTTCTCGGCAGCAGCGAGTTCGGTGCGGCCGCCGGATTCGAACATCTCGATCGATTCGCGGCGCTGTTTTGCCATTTTCTGCAGGACGTCGGTGACCATTGCGTCATCATCTGCCGCGCCACCCTTGGTTCGCAGGTCGATGTCCTTGTCCTTGATCTTCGCCAATATGCTGCGTGTGGCGGCGGTGCGGTCCTTGTCACCGGCCTTCATGGCGGCAATTTGCGCGGCTTTCACGGTATCGCGAATCATGGCGGTCCTCATATTTTTGGAATAAGCGACCACTATAGCGGGAAGATAATATTTTTCATAGATTGTGGCGTCAGAAATCTGCCTCTAGGCCCCATGAAATTTTGCGCCTAAGACCGACCTGAAGGAACAGCCCATGACCCATGCCCATAATCCCGCCGCTCCCGAGGGTGCAACAGGGATATTGGTATTGGCCGATGGCACGATCATCTGGGGCAGGGGCTTTGGCGCGACCGGCTCTGCGGTGGGCGAAGTCTGCTTTAACACCGCGATGACCGGCTATCAGGAAGTGATGACCGACCCCAGCTATGCCGGGCAGATCGTGACCTTCACCTTTCCCCATATCGGCAATGTCGGCACCAATGACGAGGACATTGAGGCGGACAGCCCGCATGCGCTGGGCTGTATCGTCCGCGAGGATATTACCGCCCCGTCCAATTTCCGCGACCAGAAGCCGTTTGACCAGTGGATGGCGGAGAATGGCCGGATCGGAATTTCCGGTGTCGATACAAGGGCTTTGACCCGGCGGATCCGCGAAGCCGGCGCGCCCAATGCGGTGATCGCTTATGATCCCGAGGGCAAGTTCGATATCGACGATCTGCTGGCCAAGGCGCGGGCCTGGTCGGGTCTGGAGGGCATGGATCTGGCCAAGGATGTGACCGGCCACCAGACGCAGCTGTGGGACAAGGGCGGCGCATGGCGGCTCGGTCATGGCTATGCCACAATGGAAGAATTGGAAGCATCTTCTACTGTGTCGGGGGAAGGCAAGGGTCTCTCGACTACGCTCGAGACGAACGGTGAAGGGGAGGATGATCCAAAGTTCGCCAAAGTTCGGGCCAATGAGCGTCCGCACGTGGTGGCGATTGATTATGGTGCGAAGCGGAATATCTTCAGAAACCTTGTTAAGGCTGGTGCAAAAGTCACTGTTGTTCCCGCTGAAACCTCCTTTGATGAAATCATGGCCTTGCAGCCTGCCGGCGTGTTTCTGTCCAATGGCCCCGGCGATCCCGCGGCGACCGGTTCCTATGCGGTTCCGGTGATCCAGAAGCTGCTGGAAGCGGATATCCCGCTGTTCGGCATCTGCCTCGGCCATCAGATGCTGGCGCTGGCTGCGGGCGCGAAGACGGTCAAGATGCACCAGGGCCATCGCGGCGCGAATCATCCGGTACAGCGAATTGGCGGTGGCTGGGACGCGACCGAAGGGCTGGTCGAGATCACCAGCATGAACCACGGTTTCGCGGTCGATGGCGACACGCTGCCCGAAACAGTACGCGAGACGCACAAGAGCCTGTTCGACGGTAGCAATTGCGGCATCGAAATCATCGGCAAGCGCGCCTTTGGCGTGCAATATCACCCCGAAGCCAGCCCCGGCCCGCAGGACAGTTTTTATCTGTTCGAGAAGTTCGTGGGGGGATTGAGTTGAGAATTCCAAACAACATATTTGTGCGTTCTCTCCGGCAATTTTATGTTTGCATTTTTGCAGTTGTGTTCGTTTTTTGGTCAAACTCTGTCAGTGCAGACCTCGTGCTTCCTATTCCATCCACGGATTTGGGAACGGTTTCAGTATTTGATGATCAGGAAAGCGGTGTTGCGTTCTTGATGAAATGGGGCAGTTCTGAAAGTGAAACATGCACGGTCTTTGACAACAGTGAATGCCGGCCGGCGGAGTTCGAGGTTGAATGGACACCTCTCAATTTGCCAGTTCTTCTCAAACTAACGCGCAGTGGCTCACAAACCAGAGGTCTTATCACATTGCTGGTTCGTGACCGGAAGATGCAAAACGCCTGCTGGACCTATTTCGAGATCCCAGAAGACGTATCTCAGGAATTGCCTGTGTTCCGTTCAACTGTAGATAACAAGTTTGAAGACTGGGTGGGGAGCTGTTCGTATCTTAAATCCCCTTTGAAGGATCGTATCGCCGAGGTGTGGCGGACTGCGCAGCCTTCACTTTTGGCGCCGTTGTCCATTATTTCTGCGAGCCGTCAGGAATCCCTCTTTTCTACTGATGAAGAATTAAGCTTCGGAATCGGGTCCTTTCTCCCACGAGAAAATGACCAAGGTATTCTGGATATGATCGCCGCCGTTTGCGAAGCAAGTAATCGTCCATTACTGGGGAAGAATGGCAATATTGTTTGGGAAGCAGACGATCAACTGGTCAATCCGCCTGGAGGCCGTTCGTCTGACTCTTGTGTGGATTGGCAAATTCGCCATTTTCCTGGTTATCCAAAGATCAAATAATGCCCCATAGAATTGACATATCATCCCTCCAAATCAAGGGCCCAATCCAATGAGCGGACCGATTGATCCTGCACATCTTGCCGAAGAATGGGCAATTGATGACGAAATCCTGCAAAATATGGCAAATGGCGGCGATGTCGCGCATGTTGTGCGCGAAATTAACGTGCAATTTGTCGGGGCGGTTGCCGATCTCAACAAGCTGAAGAATGACGCGGCGAAATGGGGCTTTCGCTCGGCTCTGGTCTCCAACGAGGACGACGAGTGGGTGATCGAGCTGCAGATTGATCTCGACACGAAGCGCGAGACGATCCGCGAACTGACCCGCAAATGCCTCGAGATCGAGAGCGAATATGACATCGACCATGATGGTTGGGGCTGCTTTGCCTGCAATGAGAATGGCGAGATTTCTGACGAGAATCCGGCGTGATGGGTGAGACTAGTCAATTTCGATTTTTGATTGCCGCCGGATTATTGTCGTTGGCATCTTGCACTTCAGACGATGCGCAGCAGGATGTATCATCAAACGGTGAGGATAGATTGGCGATCTATGACGCTGCATTTGATAGCGAACATGATTTGCTTGTTTTTTCCGTTGAAGATTTCGAAGGTGGCCCAATCAATGGGGTTGCTGTAGAAGAAGATTTTGAAGACGGTATCTCCTCTGTGGAGAAATTTCGAGACGCTCTTCGCGGTTGTGGTGAATCAAAATTGCTCGTTGATGAGAGCGGCACCCATTCTTTGCTTGTCTCGGTCCCAACAGCGGAAAATAACCCATTCAGACTCGATGATATGGATGACCTCGAATTAGTGACTTGCGTCCAAAACCGCGTTTCGTTTTCTTTCGGCGCTGGGATAGGCCGAGATATTGGGGTCGACACTTCTAAATTTGAAAGCCTTTATGCCCAAAAGAACTGACATAAAATCCATCCTCATCATTGGTGCTGGCCCGATCATTATCGGTCAGGCCTGCGAGTTTGATTATTCCGGCACACAGGCGTGCAAGGCGCTGAAGGAGGAGGGCTACCGGATCATCCTGGTCAACTCCAATCCGGCGACGATCATGACCGATCCGGAAATGGCGGACGCGACCTATGTCGAGCCGATCACGCCCGAAATTGTGGCGAAGATCATCGAGAAAGAACGGCCCGACGCGATCCTGCCAACGATGGGCGGGCAGACGGCGCTGAACACGGCGCTTTCACTCAACAAGATGGGCGTGCTTGAGAAATATGGCGTCGAGATGATCGGTGCGGATGCCGAGGCTATCGACAAGGCCGAGGACCGCGAGAAGTTCAAGGACGCGATGGACAAGATCGGTCTGGAAAGCCCGCGCAGCGCGGTCGCGCATAGCGAAGAGCAGGCGATGGAAATTCTGGAGGATATCGGTCTGCCGGCGATCATGCGGCCGAGCTTTACCATGGGCGGCACCGGCGGCGGCGTCGCCTATAACCGCGAGGAATTTGTCCATTTTGTTCGGACCTCGCTGGAGGCATCGCCGACCAACGAAGTGCTGATCGACGAAAGCCTGATCGGCTGGAAAGAATATGAGATGGAGGTCGTCCGCGACAAGGCGGACAATTGCATCATCATCTGCTCGATCGAGAATGTCGATCCGATGGGCGTGCATACCGGCGATTCTATCACTGTCGCTCCCGCGCTGACCCTGACCGACAAGGAATATCAGATCATGCGCAACGCCAGCATTGCGGTGCTGCGCGAAATCGGCGTGGAAACAGGCGGTTCAAACGTACAGTTCGCAGTCAATCCGAAGACCGGGCGGCTCGTCGTGATCGAGATGAACCCGCGGGTATCGCGCTCTTCCGCTCTTGCCTCCAAGGCGACCGGTTTCCCGATTGCCAGCGTCGCGGCGAAACTGGCGGTCGGCTATACGCTCGACGAGATTGACAATGACATCACCGGCGCGACCCCCGCGTCGTTCGAACCGACAATCGATTATGTCGTCACCAAGATTCCGCGCTTTGCCTTTGAAAAATTCAAGGGCGCCGAGCCCTTGCTGTCGACGGCGATGAAGTCGGTCGGCGAAGTCATGGCGATTGGCCGGAATATCCACGAATCGATGCAGAAAGCGCTGCGCGGTCTGGAAACCGATCTCGACGGCTTCAACCGGGTGCATGACCTGATCGGTGCGCCGCGCGAAGATATTGCCGCGGCCCTGGCGCAGGCCACGCCGGACCGGATATTGGTCGCCGCGCAGGCGATGCGCGAAGGCTTCTCCAACGAAGAGATCCACGATATTGCCGGTTTCGATCCCTGGTTCCTGTCGCGAATCCGCGAGATCATCGACGCCGAGCAGCAGATCAAGGACGATGGTCTGCCCAACGATGCGGAAGCCTTGCGCAAGTTGAAATCGATGGGCTTTTCCGACGAGCGGCTGGCCAAGCTGGCGATTGATTCCGTCCATGTTGCCGGCGGAGCAGGACGTGCGGTCGCAGAAGGCCACGGGCTGGTTCACGACGCGCTGGCCGCGATGGCCGGTGCAACGACCGAAGCCGATGTGCGCGCTCTGCGTCACAAGCTCGGTGTACGTCCGGTGTTCAAGCGCATCGATACGTGCGCGGCCGAATTTGAGGCCAAGACGCCCTATATGTATTCGACCTATGAAGCGCCGATTTTTGGCGCGCCGGAATGCGAGGCGCAGCCATCGGAGCGCAAGAAGATCGTCATATTGGGCGGGGGGCCGAACCGCATCGGGCAGGGGATCGAATTCGATTATTGCTGTTGCCACGCCTGTTTCGCGCTGTCGGACGCCGGTTTTGAGACGATAATGATCAACTGCAATCCGGAAACCGTGTCGACCGATTATGACACGTCCGACCGGCTCTATTTTGAACCGCTGACCGCCGAAGACGTGCTGGAAATCCTCCACGTCGAGCAGCAGTCCGGCGAACTGGTCGGCGTGGTTGTCCAATTTGGCGGGCAGACGCCGCTGAAACTGGCACAGGCGCTGGAAGACGCAGGGATTCCGATCCTCGGCACCTCGCCGGATGCGATTGATCTGGCGGAAGACCGCGAACGCTTTGCCGAACTGGTCAACAAGCTGAAATTGAAGCAGCCGGAAAATGGCATGGCGCGGACCCGCGACGAAGCGGTGAAAATCGCCGAGCGTATCGGCTATCCGGTTCTGCTGCGGCCCAGCTTTGTTCTGGGTGGCCGGGCGATGGAAATCGTCGACGGACCGGCCCAGCTGGAAAATTATATCAATACGGCTGTGCAGGTTTCGGGCGACAGTCCGGTGCTGGTCGATCAATATCTGCGCGATGCGATTGAAGTCGATGTCGATGCGATTTGCGACGGCGACGAAGTGGTTGTCTGCGGTCTGCTGCAGCATATCGAGGAGGCTGGCGTCCATTCCGGCGACAGCGCCTGCTCGATCCCGCCCTATAATCTCAGCGACGAGATCATTGCCGAAATGGAACGGCAGACCGAGGCGCTGGCTTTTGGTCTGAAAGTATGCGGGCTGATGAACATCCAGTTCGCGGTCAAGGACGGGCAGATCTATCTGATCGAGGTCAATCCGCGCGCCAGCCGGACGGTGCCCTTTGTTGCCAAGGCGATTGGCGTACCGATTGCCAAGATTGCCTCGCGGGTGATGGCGGGCGAGAAGCTCAAGGATTTGCCGGCGATCAACCGGCATATCAATTATACTGCTGTCAAAGAGGCGGTATTCCCGTTCAATCGGTTCCCCGGCGTCGACCCGATCCTGTCGCCGGAAATGAAATCCACCGGCGAAGTCATGGGAATCGATCAGGGTTTCCCGATTGCGTTCGCCAAGTCACAGCTCGGTGCCGGCAATATATTGCCGGACAGCGGAACAATTTTCATCTCGGTCAAGGAAACCGACAAGAAGGTGATCGAACCGGCAGCGCGTCTGGCCGAGAAGCTGGGCTTCCGTCTGATTGCCACGTCGGGAACTGCGGATTATCTCGCCGGAAAAAATATCGCGGTAGAGAAGGTCAACAAGGTCATCGAGGGACGACCGCATATCGTCGACCGGATCAAGGATGGCGAGGTCAATCTGATCTTCAATACCACCGAAGGCTGGCAGTCGCTCAAGGATTCGAAATCGATCCGGGCAGCGGCGCTGGTTGGCAAGATTCCGATTTTTACAACCGCCACGGCGAGCAACGCCGCAATGCAGGCAATTGAGGCGATGCGCGATCAGACTCTTGAAGTTCGTGCGCTTCAGTCCTATTATAAGGCTTCGCAGACTTAATTTTCAGACATTTCGTCACACTGCGGGCGCTTCTCCAAAGAGGGGCGCCGGAAAACTGTTTTAGACGCTGTACGGCAGAAATCGGCAGCGTATCAGTAAGGAAAGGCCAATCAATGGCTGTTGAAAAAGTACCAATGCTCGCCGAAGGCCACGCGAAGATGGAGGCCGAACTCAAGGCACTGAAGGAAGAACGCCCTGTCATCGTCGACGCGATTGAAACCGCGCGTGCCCACGGCGATCTGTCGGAAAATGCCGAATATCATGCGGCAAAGGAACGGCAGGGCCAGGTCGAGGCGACCATCGGTGATCTTGAGGACAAGCTGTCCCGCGCCCAGGTTATCGATCCGGCAACGCTGTCCGGCGACAAGGCGGTCTTTGGCGCAACTTTGACCTTGCTCGATGAAGACGACAAACCGGTGAAATATCAGCTGGTCGGTCAGTATGAAGCCGATGCCAAGGCTGGCAAGATCAGCTATAACTCCCCGATTGGCCGGGCCCTGATCGGGCGCAGCGTCGGCGACGAGATCGAAGTGACCGTGCCGGCGGGCGACAAATATTTCCTGCTCGACAAGATCGAGTTCATCTAGACCCGATGACCATGACGACTGGAAAATTGACCAACGGACTGATCATCACCAATGTCGTGATCTTTCTGGTGATCTGGATTTTCGGCTGGCAGCAGGACGCGGTGCTGCGCGGAGGGATGTTCCCGATCAGGCTGAGCGGTACCGACATTGATGCCGCGCAATATGGCTGGCTCGTGCCCGCCTGGCTGACGCCGCTATCCTCTGCCTTCCTGCACAGCGGCCTGCTGCACATAAGTTTCAACATGCTGATGCTGCTGTTCTGCGGTCGTTACGTCGAGCAGGTGCTCGGGCCGCAGCTGATGGCCATTCTCTATGTCGTGGGCGCTTATGCGGCGGCGATCGCGCAATTCGCCGTCGACAGCGGTTCGGCGATACCGATGATCGGCGCGAGCGGTGCTATTTCGGCGATATTGGGAGCCTATGCGCTGTTATTCGCGCGCAACAGGGTCGATCCGGTCGGCCCGATTCCCGGCCATGTCGTCCGCATCGTCTGGCTGACACTCGCATGGGTCGGCATTCAGCTGATGATCGGATTGGCGACGAGCGGGAGCCTGCAGGGGATCGCGATTTTTGCGCATATCGGCGGGTTTGTTGCGGGGCTGGTGCTGACCAGACCGCTGCTCGAATGGCGTTTTCGCAGCGCCTGAACGGCTGCGTCCGGACTTACAGGTCTTCCGGCAGATCCGGTTCGAGCAGCTTGTGCAGATGCACGACGACATATTTCATTTCAGCATCGTCGACCGTCATCTGGGCTTTCGAACGCCAGGCGTCTTCGGCTTCTTCATAGTCTGGATAGACTCCGACCAGATCCATCTGGTCGAGATTGACAAATTCAACCCCGCGCGGATCCTTGACCCGTCCGCCCATGACCAGATGAATTTTGCTGCGTTCTTCGTTCATTTTTTGCCCTGATTTTCTTCTTTCACCGCATCCTGTGCTGCGGCCATCGCGGTCTTAGCAGCCTCGATCGCTTTGCCAAACAAATCTTTGAATTGCGCGCGCATATTGTCATTGCTCAGACCCATTTCTGAGATCTGGTCGCGGCTTGCTTCCTTGGCAGCCTGATAGGCGGTCTTTGCGGTTTCGTTGATCTTGCGTCCGGCCACGCCGACATATTTGCCCTCGGCCTGGCTTTTGGGCAGCAATGCGCCAATAAGAATACCCAGGGCGGCACCACCGGCGACGATGGCGAGCGGGCTGCTGGAAATGGTTTCTTCGGATTTTTCGACGGCTTTTTTCGCGACATCCCTCGTCGCAGCGACGCTCGCTTCCGCTTTTTCCCGGCCTTCGCCCAGCAGGGCAGCGGCGCGCGCCTTGCTTTCTGACATTTTCTCGCGCGCGACGGTCGTGCCTTCGCTGGCAATTTCCTTTGCCGTTTCAAGTCGTTCCCGGGATGCTGCGCGGGCTTTTTCGATATTGTCGGTCAATTTGCTCATTTTCTATTCCTCGATTTGATCCGGCTCGGTTTTCTTCTGTCTGGCCATCATTCTGGCGATTGGTCTGCGCATGGCGATCAGCGTCGCGGTGGCGGCAACGGTGGCGGTGATTCCCGGGTGGGCCCTGACCCCATTGACCGCGCTTGCTCCGGCCTTGCGGACGCGCTGTGCGGCTTTGCCTTTTGCTTCGGCCATCAGATTGGACGGTTTCAGCCGCTCTCTGGTTGCAGCGGTATCCTGTTTCAAATTTTCCCGCGCCTGATCCCGGTCGATCGACAGGGCACGCAGGCTGAATATATCGTCATTATTATTTGGCATCATCCTTACTCACGAATCATTTTCATCCAGCGGCAGTTTCTTTGCCTGTTTTATTGCCATGCTCATCATGATGCTCGCAATCAGCAAGGCGGCGCCGACAACGATAGCGGTAGCGGCCAAGGGACCGAAATGCTCCGACAGCACCAGCAATATCCCCAGAATGAGGGCAATGATGGCGGTGATGCCGCTCACGACCGCAACCCCGAACAACGTCACGACGCGCTTGGTCGCTACCATATTGACCGACAGCTTGGTCCGATAATATTCGACTTCGGCATGGGCCAAAATCCGAACATCCTCGATCAGACCGGTCAGTTGTGAAGCGAGAGACCGGGCCTCTGATTCGTCTGCGACGGTAGCGCCGGCCTCTTCGGGAAATTGCTCGTCATCCAAAATCGGAATATCCTTGTTCTGCAACATCCGTCACCCGCTGATATGGTGACATCACGCTACACTCATGCGTCGTTATCATCCATCCCTGATTTGACCAGACGGGATACCAGAAAACCGACGACGGCTGCAGCGCCGATGGCGACCGCTGGACTTTTCCGTACAAATCCGCGTGCGTCTTCGACCATTTCGTCAATTTCCTTGCCGTTCAGTTTTTCGGCGAAGGAGGAAACGGCATCTGCGGCGGAACGGGCATAATTGCCGTATTTTTCACCGACATTATTGTCGATGGTTTTGGCGCTGTCCTCAATGATCTTGCTGAGATTTTCGATTGCGTTGCCGGTCCGTTCCTTGCCCTGGGTCGCCGCCGATTTGGCTTTGGTCACGGCGCGTTCCTTGAAATCACCGGTCGTTTCTTTGGTCGTCGTTGCCGCCTTGGTAGCTCCGGCTTTCAGGGGGGCAGCTTTCTGCGCTTTTGGGGTGCGCTTTTCCGAGGTGTCTTTTTGGGCCGCAGCTTTTCTGGTTGTGGTCTTCTTGGCGGCGGGCTTCTTGGCCGTCGCTTTTCTCGTCGGCTTTGTGGCCGGTTTCGCGGATTCTACCATGATCAATATTCCTTCCTGAATTGTCCCTTACCAACGCTCCGCAAACAGAAAGCGTTCCATTTGCGGTTCCCTTACTATCGAAATGGTATCATTTGCTTTTGAATCAAGGGGCAAGGCTACGATAAATGGGGTGTAATGGATTGCAAGAAGATGCCTATCACGATAAGGTCGGCGCTCTAGTTTTTCTTCATTCGGAGCCTTATTCATGACCGCAATAATCGACCTTCATGCCCGCCAGATTCTGGACAGTCGCGGCAACCCCACGGTGGAGGTTGATATCCTGCTCGAGGATGGCAGCTTCGGTCGTGCTGCGGTTCCATCCGGTGCATCTACCGGTGCCTATGAAGCGGTCGAATTGCGCGACGGCGACAAGAGTAAATATCTGGGCAAAGGTGTCCTCAAGGCGATTGCAGCGGTCAACGGAGAGATAAAGGACGCGCTGACAGATTTCGATGCCGAGGATCAGGAAGAACTCGATGCGGCGATGATCGCCCTTGATGGCACACCCAACAAGGCCAGACTGGGTGCCAACGCGATTCTGGGCGTCAGCCTGGCAGCCGCCAAGGCCGCAGCAGATGCACGCGGATTGCCATTATACCGTTATGTCGGTGGGGTTTCTGCCCATGTTCTGCCGGTGCCGATGATGAACATCATCAACGGTGGCGAGCATGCCGACAATCCGATCGATTTTCAGGAATTCATGGTCATGCCTGTGGGGGCGGGTAGCCTTGCAGAAGCGGTCCGCTGGGGTTCGGAAATATTTCACACGTTGAAAAAAGGCCTGTCGGAAAAAGGCCTGGCCACGGCTGTGGGTGACGAAGGCGGTTTTGCGCCAAATCTTGGGTCAACCCGCGAAGCGCTCGATTTCATCATGGCATCGGTCGAAAAGGCCGGGTTCAAGATCGGTGACGAAGTGGTGCTTGCTCTTGATTGCGCCGCCACCGAATTTTTCCGCGATGGCAAATATCATATCTCGGGCGAAGGCAAAGTGCTCAGCCCATCTGAAATGTCCGATTATCTGGCAGATCTATGCAAGGATTATCCGATCAAATCGATCGAAGACGGCATGTCGGAAGATGATTTTGAAGGCTGGAAGCTGATCACCGATGCGGTTGGCGATACGGTGCAACTGGTCGGCGACGATTTGTTCGTGACCAATCCAGAGCGTCTGTCGATGGGCATCAACGATGGACTGGCCAATTCACTGCTGGTCAAGGTCAACCAGATCGGGACGCTTTCGGAAACGCTGGCGGCCGTACGGATGGCGAAAAATGCTTCCTATACGGCGGTCATGTCGCACCGGTCCGGAGAGACCGAAGATTCGACAATTGCCGATCTCGCGGTTGCAACAAATTGCGGACAGATAAAGACCGGAAGTCTGGCGCGGTCGGATCGGCTTGCCAAATATAACCAATTGATCCGGATCGAGGAAGAATTGGGAAATGTTGCGCGCTACGCAGGGCGTTCCATTTTCAGTTGATTGCTGTTTCCTCGTTCACAGGAGGCAGCTTAGCGTCCTTTGACCGAAATAAAGATTAACCCTCTTGCCAGCGAATCACTTTTCTGATTCAAGGTTGGTCTATGGCACAACGCGAAAAAATCACGGATTTGATAAAGGCAGCTCTCGGACCCGGATTCGCGCTGATGTCTCTGCTTGCAATTGCCGGCTATGCGGTGCTTGGGCCAACCGGAGTTCTGGCCTGGGGGGAATATCAGGCAAAGCTCGAAACGCGCGGAGCCGAACTGGCCAAATTGGAAGCGGAACGCGCTGCCTTGGCAAACCGGGTTCAGTTGCTCGACCCCCGCGGCGCTGATCCGGATTTGATCGGTGAACTGTTGCGCAAAAAGGTAAATGTCGTCCATCCCGATGAAATCATCGTGCCACTGAAATAGCGATCCGCTGTTTCCCTCCGCCATCTCATTTATTTAACCGGTCACTGAGTCTAAATACTTGGGTAACGCAAAAGTTTTGGCTATGCTGTTTGTTCGTAAAAAAAAGGACCCGCTCGCGTGGCAAAATCTCCCCGGAAAACCACCCCAGTCAAAAAACCTACGGCGGCCAAGCGGTCGCCAGCCAAGGCCAAGCCTGTCGTTCATGCGACGGGCGGGCTGAAGGCACCGATCTATAGTGCAACCAAGGCAGAGATGCTGGATTTCTACGAGGAAATGCTGCTCATCCGGCGCTTCGAGGAAAAAGCAGGGCAGCTCTACGGACTTGGTCTGATCGGCGGATTCTGTCATCTCTATATCGGTCAGGAAGCTGTTGTGACCGGCCTGCAATCGGCGATCAATCCGGGCAAGGATAGTGTCATCACCGGTTACCGTGATCATGGCCATATGCTGGCCTGCGGGATCGACCCCAAGATCGTGATGGCTGAACTCACTGGCCGTGCTTCGGGTATTTCCAAAGGCAAGGGCGGCTCGATGCACATGTTCTCGGTCGATCATGGATTTTATGGCGGTCATGGCATTGTTGGCGCGCAGGTCTCGCTCGGCACTGGGCTTGCCTTTGCCCATAAATATAAAGAGGATGGCGGCGTCTGCCTGGCCTATTTCGGCGACGGGGCATCCAACCAGGGACAGGTTTACGAAAGTTTCAACATGGCGGAGCTCTGGCAGTTGCCGGTGATCTTTGTGATCGAGAATAACCAATATGCGATGGGCACCAGTGTCAACCGCTCTTCCGCCGAAGACCAGCTTTACCGGCGCGGCGAAAGCTTTCGCATTCCCGGCGTGCAAGTCGACGGCATGGATGTTCTTGCTGTTCGTGGTGCGGTGGAAGAGGTCTTGAAGGACGTGCGTGGCGGCGGCGGTCCGATTCTGATGGAACTGAAAACCTATCGCTATCGGGGGCATTCGATGTCCGATCCGGCAAAATATCGCAGCCGTGACGAAGTGCAGGATGTGCGCGAGAAATCCGATCCGATCGAACGTTTGAAAGCGGCCCTGATCAAACAGGGCGTAAAGGAAGAAGATTTGAAAGCGATGGATAAAAAGGTCCGCAAGACGGTGATGGAGGCTGCAGATTTCGCAGAGGAATCTCCGGAACCGGCGCTGTCCGAACTCTATACTGACGTGCTGGTGGAGCAATATTGATGGCGATCGAACTCAAAATGCCCGCTCTTTCTCCAACCATGGAAGAAGGTACATTGGCCAAATGGTTCGTCAAGGAAGGCGACGAAGTCAGTTCCGGCGACATATTGGCGGAAATTGAAACCGACAAGGCGACGATGGAATTCGAAGCGGTCGATGAAGGCGTGATCACGAAAATTCTTGTCGCTGCTGGAACCGATGAAGTTCCGGTCGGTGCGGTGATTGCTGAAATGGCCGGGGAAGACGAAGAGACCGGTCCGGCGGATGAAGAAAAGCCCGCCGATGCATCAAAACCGGATGCACAGGCTGAAGCCGTGGAAGAAGTGAAACCGGAAATCACGGATGTTGCACCACCGGCCCCGGTCTCGAGAGCCGATGATCCGTCGGTGCCTGACGGTACCAATCTGGTCTCGGTCACTGTTCGAGAAGCCTTGCGCGACGCGATGGCAGAGGAAATGCGCAAGGACGAGACGGTCTTTGTCATGGGTGAAGAAGTTGCCGAATATCAGGGCGCCTACAAGGTGACCCAGGGACTGCTCGACGAATTCGGCGCGAAACGGGTGATTGATACGCCGATTACCGAACATGGTTTTGCCGGCATTGGTGCCGGTGCGGCGATGGGGGGATTGAAGCCGATAGTCGAATTCATGACCTTCAACTTTGCCATGCAGGCGATTGACCAGATCATCAACTCAGCTGCCAAGACCAATTATATGTCCGGTGGCCAGATGCGCTGCCCGATTGTCTTCCGTGGCCCCAATGGTGCGGCATCCCGGGTGGGCGCGCAGCATAGTCAGAATTACGGTCCCTGGTATGCGGCTGTGCCGGGTCTGGTCGTGATCGCCCCTTATGATGCAGCCGATGCCAAAGGCCTGCTGAAAGCGGCAATCCAGACCCCCGATCCGGTTGTGTTCCTGGAAAACGAACTGCTCTACGGGCGGTCTTTCGAAGTGCCGGAGATTGATGATTATACGCTTCCGATCGGCAAGGCACGGATCATGCGCGAAGGCAGCGATGTGACGATCGTCAGCTATTCCATCGGTGTCGGTCTGGCGCTCGAAGCTGCGGATAGTCTGGCCGGCGAAGGTATCGAAGCGGAGGTCATCGACCTACGTACATTGCGACCGCTGGACAAAGAAACGGTGCTCAAGAGCCTCGCCAAAACCAACCGGATGGTTGTGGCTGAGGAAGGGTGGCCGACCTGTTCGATTGCGAGCGAAATTGTTGCTTTGTGCATGGAGCAGGGCTTCGATGATCTCGATGCCCCGGTGATGCGGGTGACCAACGAAGATGTGCCACTGCCTTATGCGGCCAATCTGGAAAAAGCGGCCCTGATCGACAGTGCACGGATCATCGCGGCGGCGAAAAAGGTCTGCTATAAATAGAGTCTCGCTGGTCTAGCGGGATCTAGCTGATGCCATCAAATGTATCGCAATCGGCGACTGGATCACTTCCGGTCCGGTCGTAGATTTGCGTCAGATCACGACGGTCGCGCACATTGAAGGCACTTCGCGTCGTTATCGTCCGGGTGTTTGTAAAGGTGCTCGAAATCAAGGGTTTGTAGTCATAAGCGACCTCGACAAAAATCACGGCCCCGTCGGCCGGTGCCGTTACCCGGGCACTGGCCGGACCCATGCCGTTGACGGGCCGGTCAGAAGCATATTCACCTTCGGTTCCATAGCTTGATACATGGGCCTTTTTGCCTTTGCATCGCTGCCAATGGATATATTGGTCGCCGTCGCTATGCTCTTCTAAACTGCTTACGATGATACGGCCATTTTCGAATATATCGACATATCGACCGGCTTGAATATCCGCGCCGATGAAAAGATCGTTGATGTCTGCTTCGTAAATTTTCTTTTGAGTCAAAAGAGAGCCTTCGCCGATACGGGCAGCATTGTCGGCGGCATGCATGGATACCTGGTTGACCCGCATTCTCACCATCGCAACATTTGCAATTTCAGCGCCATACATTCCGACGCCCATCACCAGCGGCAAAGCATAGGCAAATTCAATAAGGGCAAGGCCGCTCGTATTGACCGCGAGTGCAGACAATATCTGTTTGATCGACGCAAAAGGTTTGAGCCCATTGGGCTTTTGTCTCAAGTACAATTTTTGATCCCTCCGCGTGCGGATTGTTCACCAAATGGCTGGTTTCGGACAACCGTGCTTGCTTCGATTGTTTCCTCTTGGGGCAGGCCAATCAGACCCGCCATGGGGAATAGCCGAGGATAGGTGACCCGGACGGTGTACAACACGGCGTCCTTCGCATTACCCTGGCCGGAAACGCCTCGGTCAGCATCCCAACTGTCGTTCCCGTTGACGTCATCATAAGGTTCACCATTGTTGCAATCACCGTCATTATTGGTGTCGGTGAAATCTTCAGGCTGCGAGACATCCGAGAAGTTGCTGTAATTCCGACGGGTGAAATTAAAGGTTGAAATCGGCTCCGCCTGAAGTACCGGCAACATCAGGTTCTTCACGCGAGTGTCAATCGCGCTGGCGTTGGCTGCGCCATCATCAAGACTGGCATCGCGTGACGCCTTTTGCACGGAACCCTGCAGAATCGCCGTGGCATAAATCCGGTGGCCGACATCCAATATGCCCATGATCATAAGAATGAGCACTGGTGCGACTATAGCGAATTCCACCAGGGTTGCGCCGGCATCATCTCTTTTGAGCGTGCGGAGTTTGTTGACAAATCCCCGCATCAGTTCGTCAATCTCAGTTGCGAGATATCATTCGCGATGGTGCGGAAGTTTTCGAGCAACTCGTTACTGTTGCTGGCATTGAAGAATTTTCCGGAGGTCGCGCAATTCTGTAGGTTGGTAATCGAACTGGCGCTTACACCGTTACCAAATGATACGACCCACAATGTGATATTCTTATTCTTGATGGCACTGCACATCGCTAGAAAGCGTTTGTTGACCTGCGTTTCGATATCACCACTTGATGTTGATGAGGTTCTGCGGCGATCATACCATTCCACGCCATAAGAGGTATATTGGCTGCTACTGGTCACGGTATCACCATCCGTCATGAAGATCAGGTGGCGGTCAATGGCGCCGCCGGTTGACGTCGCAGCATTTTCGGACTCGAAAATACCTGTCGGTGACAGCAAACGCGCCCCCCAGATCAATCCGATGTCGTGATAGGTGCTGCCGATCGCATCCAGACCATTGAGATAGGCGTCAAAATCGCTGGGGGTGTCCCACCGTTGTAATTTACGCGCCTCGTTGGCGCAGGTATAGCTATAGTTTCGATTCAGATTGCTAGAGGTCGAAACCGTGCTGGTAGTGCGATTGTTCGTGGAACCACTATATCTGCCCCAGACAGCCTCATCAAGGAGAGGCCCCCATTGCGTCGCGGGGTTGCCAGTGGTCGGTACCAGATCAATATCAAGGTCATATGCGGCCGCAGGTATCGGATCGAAATTGCTGGTTCTTACCGTTTGCCGTTCCTCGATACAGCCATCCCAACGCACACCTGTATCCAGGCCTTGATTCCCCACGGGAAGATCAATCGAATCATTCCACGACGATCCGCCGGCTTTCAGACCGCTGACATTGAATGTAACCGGTTTATAGTCATAGTGGGAAAACACCTGCTGTTGTTCATACACCGGCTGATTTACCTGTCGATATTCTCGCTGCTCGGTGAGGCCGCGCGTCCGTAACCGGATGCGGCAACGGTCCTGACTATTGCTATAGCTGGTGCTATAGTCATATCTGGTTCCGGATATATCGACATACCAGCGCGTGATCTCCTGGCCACCAGAGGTCCAGGTATATTCATTATATTTAGGTCCTTCGCTCCCCGACATGTCATCATAATCATCGGGCTTAAGGGCATCACACGCACTGCTGTTGCGGACGTTATAATGTGTCTCAATCGTTGACCTACCGCTCCAGTTGCCGTCCCAATAATAGTCGGTGTCATAGAGATATGGCGTGCCGGGCGTATAATCGACAACGACATTTTCCAGCCGGGTAACTGCTTCGCGCGACTGGTAGGTCCAGTTGTCGGCGAGGAAGTCATTGGGCAGAAGTTTTCCGACGTTCACATTCGTGCTATAAGGGACGAAACCGAAACGGAGGTGAGCGGTATTTTCGCTGCCCGCCGCCGGCGTCGATCCGCAATCCTCGTCACTATTTCTCTTGGCCAGCGTTTCATAGAAACATTTCACCGCAGAGCGCAGTCCGCGGATACGGGCATTTGAGGCTTCGTTGTTGCCGTTGTTGCTGCAATATGTGGCTCCGGTGTCGGGGCAGTTCATGGAACCGGTCGTATCAAGAACGAACATGACATCGGTATTGGGAATGCTCATGGAGGCATCACATTCGACGGCGATATCCTTGGTGCCGTAGCCGAACATCTGCATCACGGCCATATCGAGTTTTACCGCTGCAACGCCCGTGACGGTGCCGGCATTTTCGGTAAATGTAGCGGTTCCTTGGTAAGACCCATATGCACCGGCGTCGAAATTGGCCCGGAACATATTATTGGCCGCTGTATTGGCTGCGTTGCTGTTCGCGCTCCAGCTGCCGCCGCCCATTTGACGGCGTCCTGCAAGGGCGCCGGCATCGCACGCCTGTTGCAAACGTGTCTGCACCAGATAGATGCGGCTAACATCAACACCACCACCGATCATCGCCGCCATCGGGAAAAGCGCCATTCCGGCCATGGCAAGAGTATTACCAGCGGTATTGGTGCGCAATTCCTGTAAGAATGATCTCGCGGATTTCTTCTTTTGGTCAAACATGCCCCTGGCCTCATGATCTGGACGCGAATTCTTGCGTCGTTCAATTTCATTTCTGCATGTCTGATAGGGAGAAAAGGGTTAGCGGCGGCGCAATAGTCTTGGTTAAACCGATCTTTACCTTGATTTCGCGCGGAAAACTCGCGACCGCAGCAGCATGAATGATGCGCAGAACGAGCTCGAACCATTACAAAGATTGATCATTGCCTATGCAAAATCGGCTGATCGTGACCGCTATGCGCTGACATTTGCGCTCGATGCGCGATTCGCAGAGATTATCCGTTCGACATCGGAAATATTAATAGGACAGATGCGGTTAACCTGGTGGCGGGATATTTTAACCAAGCCTGCCGCCGAACGACCGGTCGGTGAACCGCTGGTCGAACATATCAATCTGCTGGAAGCCAATGGAGAAAATCTCGCACCGCTGTTTGCCTTGCTCGACGGATGGGAGGTCATGCTTGATGATTTTCCCTGGGACGACCGTCAGTTTGACAATTATGCCCGTGCGCGTGGTTGCGGGTTTTTCGATTTTGCCTTGCCGGGGAGGGAGGCTTTGACGGAAGGTCAGGCTGAAACAGCCAGGGCATGGGCCTTGTGGGATTTTGCCCGTCATTGCTCGGACGCAAATATGCGGGCTTCCGCCTTCGACCGCAGCAGGCGGATATTGCAATCACGGCAACGCACGGATTTTGACAGAAACGGACGACCGCTTTCAATCCTCTGCCAACTGATGATCCGTGATGTTAGAAAGGGGCAACTGGCTCCGGATCTATATAGTCCGGCCAGCGCCGCGCGCATAATCTGGCACGGGATCGCTGGTCGCTAGATCAAGCCGCTGATCCACGGGATCCGCTTATGAAGAAATTTGCAGCCGGTGCCGCCGGGATGATGCTGATGTTGACCGCCGGCCTGTTCATCTGGATCGGTGCGGAGGGACAGGATATTCCGCTACCCGTCGCACCACCGCCACCGGAACCGGTTGATCCCGAAATTTTGCCGGAGGCCGATCTGGACGCGGAAATGATCGGGCCGGCCCCGCCGAAAGCTTACAAGCCTTCTCGCGAGGAAATACGGTTCAACCGCTATGACCGCAATGGTGATGAAATTATCACCCGTCTGGAGATGATGAGCAGCCGTACAGACTCCTTCAGGAAGCTCGACAAGGATGGCAATAACCTGCTGACATTCGAGGAATGGGCTGTCGCCACCAGTGACCGGTTCGCCGGCGCGGACGGGAATGGCAACGGCCAACTGACGCGGACCGAGTTCCGCACCACGAGACCAAAGAAATCGACCCCGCGATGCAAATGCTAGGCGAGTTGGACGCCTTTTGATGAAAGAGGCCGCAGCCACTCAGCAAAATCTTCACGGGCTCGCGCGGTATAGGCTTCCTTGCGTTCCTTCTTTTTCACGCGCTGCTCGAACGGCGGGAAGAGTCCGAAATTGACGTTCATCGGCTGATAGTCGCGGGCATCGGCCCCACCGGTGATATGCGACAGCAATGCACCAAAAGCGGTTGTTTGCGGGGACAGGGTGAAGGGCTCGCCGCGTATTTCGGCCGCGACCATCCGGCCGACCATCAATCCTACGGCGGAACTTTCGACATAGCCTTCGCAGCCGGTGATCTGGCCGGCGAAGCGGATATGCGGTGCTTTCTTGAGCCGCAGCTCCTTGTCGAGCAATTTGGGCGCGTTGATAAATGTGTTGCGGTGGAGGCCGCCCATTCGGGCGAATTCTGCGTTCTCGAGGCCGGGAATGGTCTTGAGCAGTTCGACCTGCGCGCCGTATTTCAGCTTGGTCTGAAAACCGACCATATTCCAGAGTGTGCCAAGCGCGTTGTCCTGCCGCAGCTGGACAACGGCATAAGCCTTGCCGCCGGTATGACTGTTGGTCAGACCCACCGGCTTCATCGGTCCAAAGCGCAGGGTTTCGGGACCGCGGGAGGCCATGACTTCGATTGGCATGCAGCCTTCGAAATAGGGCGTGTTCTTTTCCCATTCCTTGAAGTCGGTCTTTTCGCCATCGAGCAGACCCTGGATGAAGGTCTTGTACTGCTCCTCATCCATCGGGCAGTTGATATAGTCCTTGCCATCGCCCTCCGGCCCGACCTTGTCCCAGCGCGACTGCATCCACGCGATATCCATGTTGATACTGTCTTTATAAACGATCGGAGCAATCGCATCGAAAAAAGCGAGCGAATCCTCGCCGGTAGCTGCGCCGATGCTTTCCGCCAGAGTCATCGCGGTCAGCGGCCCGGTCGCGACAATCGTCAATCCGCTTTCAGGCAGATGATCTATCCGTTCGCGGACAATCTCGATATTGGGATGTTCGCTCAGCCGTTTGGTCACGCCTTCGGAGAAATGATCGCGGTCGACGGCCAGCGCCGATCCCGCGGGCAGGCGGTGCTTGTCACCTTCACCGATGATGATCGAATTGAGATCGCGCATCTCCTGATGCAGTAGACCAACCGCATTTTTCTCCGCATCATCGGAGCGGAAGCTGTTCGAGCAGACCAGTTCAGCAAGGCCATCGGTCTGATGGGCGGGAGTCATGTCGCCGCTGCCCCGCATCTCGGAAAGGCGGACTTTTACGCCCTGTTCCGCGAGTTGCCATGCTGCTTCCGACCCGGCGAGTCCGCCACCGATAATATGTACATCTGTCATGGGCGCCTTAGTGTTGTGGTAAGACTGCAAAGTCAATCTGGCAGTCACGCTTGTTGCGTGATAGAGCCGATTTGCAAGAGGGGGCCATGACATTCCGATGAAACACGCATTTGCCGAATCGAGACCGTTTCTGTTGTTGAGCCTGTTGTTCGGGATCAGCTATTTCTTTGTTAAGGATAGCAATATTCCGGGCGTGTACCTGATGGCCTGGAAAGGCGCCGGTGTCGGATTCCTCGCAATCTATGCGCTGGTTCGCCTGCATCGTCTGGACGGCAAGATTGTCGGTGGGATCATGGCGCTTGGTGCGATCGGCGACATGGCACTGGAATATGACCTGATTCTGGGGGCGGCTGCGTTCATGGCAGGTCATTTGCTGGCCATTGCTTTCTATTCGCGGTTTCGCCGCCACCAACTCGGGTTCAGCCAAAAAATCTTTGCGGTCATATTGGTGCCGCTGTCTGTGCTGATCGCATGGACCTTGCCATCGGATCGGGCTGCCGCTGCGGGTATTGGAGTTTATTGCCTGTCGGTCGCGGCGATGGCGGCGATGGCTTGGACGAGCCGCTTTTCACGCTATCAGGTTGGTATGGGGGCGGTGCTGTTTCTGGTTTCCGACTTGTTGATATTTGCCCGCATGGGGCCGTTGGAAACCAGTGTCATTCCCGATCTGTTGGTCTGGCCCTTATATTATTTCGGTCAGTTCATGATTGCTACGGGGATTGTCAGGACGTTACGCCACGAGATGGCGGCGGACAGCGCTGATCCGGTTCACACCTGATAAGCGGCAATCGTGGTCCGGTGCAGCAACCGGTCGTGGCCGTCATAGCCACCGGTTGCGCAATGCAGCAGCGAGCGATTGTCCCACATGATCAGCATATTTTCCTGCCATTGGTGACGATAGATAAATTCGTCACGGCTTTGCCAGGCGTATAGTTGCTGGAGCAAGGGCAGGGCGTCTTGCTGTTCCATGCCCTCAAAGCCGATTATATAGCCGAGACAACTGAACAGTCCCGGCCGTCCGGTCTCTGTATGATTGCGGACCAACCTGTGGGTCTGGGTTGCGCGTGCGGATTCGTCTGGCCGGATCGCCATGCTGCGACCCTCGTCCTTTTCGCCATAGGCACCGTCAGGCGCGTAGGCCATTTGGGCGCTGTGAATCGCGGTCAATCCCTCATATCGCGCGCGCAAATGGCCTACGC
>Ga0209345_10000745_pt1 | contig 41480 bp, 43 predicted proteins | sample Cruoilmetagenom7_FD_187294 | JGI IMG/M metagenome (GOLD analysis project Ga0209345, IMG submission 187294) | Oil polluted marine microbial communities from Coal Oil Point, Santa Barbara, California, USA - Sample 7 (SPAdes) (version 2) | ecosystem: Environmental > Aquatic > Marine > Oil seeps ...
AATGCTATAATTAGTGATAATTTAGGTGTCAATACTATTGAATTTACTATGAAGTTTCCTGATCATAATTTTGATAGTGGAACAGGGCTGTATTATAAATACTTTTGATATTATGTTCTCAAATTGGGGGATATATTGCTGGTGGTCCTATTGGGCTTGATGCATTCGGTATTGATCCAGGAGGTTCGATTCATTTCACGGTTCAGGTTTATTGTCTTTAAAGTTGATTATTGGTTTGAAAATATGGATATTGAGAAGTCTAAAACAAAGGGTATATCTATTGCGATGATAGGGTTTCTATTTGCAATAGTAGGCTTTATATCTGTTGTATTTGGTATTCAAGTTGTTGGAAGATTAATTTTATATGTTGGTATTTTCCTCGGATTTGTTGGGATAGTGGTACATTTTTTTATTATGTACAAAACCTTTTTAAAAAAGTAATAGTATTTGGTGGGCTTCTCCGAAGAAGATATTGTATTTGTATGTTTGGGATCGGTATAATATAAAGACACCCAGTCTAATAAAAATTAAATACTAAAATAATAATTAACTTTCACCGCATATAAACAGGTTCATTAATCCTATAAAAACAGAAATATTGGAAGTCTCAAATTAATAACATCTGTAGTGGCCAAGTATTGTTGGTTTTGGTAATTTACTTTTTATATGTATAAATTTTATCGGTCTTATAATGGGTGGAGCAGGTGTTTTCCTGTTTGGGCTGATTAAAAGAGTTGAAAGTATGCGTATCCCAGATTCGGATAATATAAATCCTTAAATTTATTTTTACAGGTGATTTTAAGTTAGTAATAGTCATTCATATTTGTCACGATTTATTTTTTCTCATTAAAGATTGAATTAAAAGGATAATCGTAATTAATATTAGATCAGGTGCTAGATTAGCGTGATCTAATGCATATTCGATGAATGAACCTGTAAGTATTTCTAGAATTATTGATTTCATGTTTGCGCCTTCAGTTTTAATAATGAACATAGTATCTATAAAACGAACCGTTTAGTCGCCCGAAACAGGTCGTAATATTTTAAATATCCATTTGGATAGCTATTTCATATAGGGAAATGAGAGCTTAATTGAACCTGTTGGACATTTTAAGGGACGTTATTGTCTCAAACATGGGGTTGCTTAATTATCCTTATCCTGCAACAAATCCTTATAGTTTGTTACAGGTGTTAATAGCATGTCATAGTGTTATTTACGGCTTGTGATAAATGCATTTGTGTGCACAAAAGGTCATGCCTATCACACTACCTTTTCAGCTTTAATCTAAGCCTATTTAAGAACTCTCAGGTTTTACAAATAAATGAACATTGCCCTTATTTAAAATTAAAGGCATTTTGAGGTTCTCTTTGTCTGTTATGTCGACTTCATTCGGAGCTAGATAAATATATACCCAGTCGGGTAAATGTTTACTTACGGCAATCATTATCTCAAGTTGATTAAACTGAAAGCCATATTTATTAATAAAAATCGGCGCTGTATAGCCTGATTCCATTGGGTCAAAAAACCAGGTAGTACTACTTCCCACATAGTGAGCTGTATTTTCTATTTTATGTGGATGCCTGACTTTATAAATAATATTGCAATATGATTTTGTGTCAGGTGGTGTTACAGAGCATTTCTTGGTGTCAGGGTTAACCAAGTTAATTACTAATCCTCTTTTATCTGTTCCATTCTTAGGAATGTATACACTGGTTATATATTCAAGTTCATTAGCTGCTTTTTCTGTAGCTTCAATAATTAGATCAGCCATTTTATCTAATGCTTCCTTTTTGTTTTTTCCACCTACGTTTTCTGGCATCCAGGCAATAATGCTATTTCTGGCTGCTGGTGTCTTGGGTAGTAGTGCCCATGAAAGAACAGCCAGTCCTGCTGAACCAGAAGAGGATAGGCCAGGTGAAGGTGAGTAGTAACTGGCAAGACCATAAGCTGTACCAAAAGTTTTTGAATTTCTTATATCAGTCACAGTGTCTTTTGGTACGGGTACGTTTTTTAAACCGTAATTCATTCCTGCAGCAGTCACTATGTTTAATGCTTTAGAATTATTTGGATTATAAGTTATTGGTTTTTTTCGGCGCGCAACCAGAAGAGACAAATATAAAACTAGTCAGAATAAATATATTTGTTTTTATCATTTATATTTCCTTATTTATAAAGTATTTAATTTTTTTTTAATTATTATCAGTTTATTTTTATCACTAATAAAATTGTACCTTATAGGTTCAAAATGCAAGCACGTATTTTCTAATTCCTGTGTTCAAATAGGTAATACAACTTAATTTTACAACACAGGAAATAATATTATGTCTAGAAAATATCTAACGATAGAAGAAATAAGTAAAGAAATGAGAATAAGTGTAGGAACTGCAAGAAATAGGTTGGCGTGTTCACGGCCTATGCCTCCTAATCTTAAAGCCGGTAGAAGACGACTTTTTCCTGAGGACGAATTTGAAAAATGGATGAATGATCTTATCGCAAAAGATACGCATAATCAAAGCTGTGAGGAAGTTTCTAAATGAAAAAAAGGACAACTTCATATTTGATAGATGTAGCTTTAGATATTGAAAAGTATTCTGCGTATGACAAAGGAACGATAGGTTATGCACCCAGGATAATGACCAGTATGGCCCTGCCAATGAGGAAATCATCATCTAATGAATTTATTAAAATAAATGGTCATTATAAAATGTCGATTATATCTCCATCAGAAATTGGATTGCCCTATGGAGGGCTTCCTCGGCAGCTTATTTTGTTTTTAACCACACAAGCCATACTGACCCAATCAAATGAAATTTATTGTGGTAAAACAATTAGTGAGTTAGCTAAAATTCTTGGTAAGCATAGTTCCGGTGGTGAAAATGGTTCTATAACGGCACTTAAAAATCAATTCAGACGTTTGTTCACATCAACCATTCAGTGGATTAAGGATACTGAGGGTGAATGGTCTATTGATACAATGAATATATCTCGTAGTGCGTCTATGTTATGGGATCCAGTAAATAAAAATGATTGGGAGGGGATCGTAACATTAAGTGAAGTGTTCTATGAAGATATTCAGCTTCATGCTACGCCTATAGATTTGCGTGTCATTGATGCACTGAGTCATTACCCCATGGCTATTGATATATATTGTTTCTTAACAAGTCGGTATTTTAATTTATATAAGCCAGTTTTAATTTCCTGGCTTGATCTTGTCGATCAAAGTGGTTGTTCATATCAAAAATTGTCTAATTTTAGGAAAAAATATACCGAAGCTGCGACAGTAGTTAAGGCTCTATATCCAAAGGCAAAATTTCAATTCAAAGATAAAGGCATGCTGTTATATCCTAGCTCATGCCATGTTCCCTCAAGGTAAGTGTATTCATTGTGGATAAGCCTGTGTATATCACAGGTTATGCACAAATATATAGTGTCTTGTTAACGAATAGGTGGTGTCTACTTACGAATAAACGGTACCAGTTTTACGAATAAAAAGTGTCAATCTACGAATATACGGTGACGCAGCAAGTCGAAAAGGTTGATGTGCTGTTGTATTAGGGGTTCCCCTGTATTACCTATATCTCCTATATAAAACAAATATTTTCCTGTAGTTAATATCCAGAAAAAGTGGATAACTTCTTTATTCAGTATGAGTGGTGGTGTTGAGCTTGCATTTTTAAATATTAAATTATGCTATCTATACTTTAAATAATAAGGGGATTCGTATGTATTACATAAAAAATGAATTTAATAATTTTTTAACCTTTTGTGTAAAAATGTTTTGGTGTCGATGGGACAAAGCATTATTTAACTGGTCAATACTTTATCTTGTATCCATTGTATTTGTTTATATGGGAAGAGAAAGCAATCTTCTATTTGGTGATCATAATATTTCATCGTTGTTAATAACCTCACTGGTTGTGACTTTAGAGGTTACATCAATATCATTTATACAAAAGCAGAAAATAAATAAACTGAAAATGTTACATGAGAACAAAAACAAGGAGTTTGACGTATGAGAACAAAGCTATCTTTAGATAAAGAAGGTTACAGATTTGTAATAGATGGTGGCTTGATGGGGATTTTGTTTGTTTCTAGTGTTGGCGTTGCTATTGAATTGCTAAGTATTTACTGGGCTGGTTTTAAGCCTCTTGGCGCGCCTATAGGAACTCTGGCAGTAGGATTGGTGTTTGGCATGATGTTCTGCCGTCTGGCGCCAATATGGAAGCGTGTAACGCCTGATTAATGTAGGGATTATGATATGAAAGCATTAAAACTAATTAAACTGTTTTCCAGGCTTGTTGTTGCTGTTGTCAAACTGATGATGAAACTGCTTGTCGTGTTCACCGTTCTTGCTTTTATCTTTGGTATAAAGGCATCGTTAGTGATGACATTAATTTTGACTGTGCTTATAGTGCTGATATTTATTAATAATCTGTTTTCTGTCATGACCGAGGGGCGTCTTTGCCACAAAAAATACAAAAAAATTAAGCCGTATGCTTCTATGGCAGATGACTACTGGGTTCCTGGTGAACCAGCCGTAACATCAAAGGCGTATGAGCAGGGATTCTTTCATGGCCATGATGACTAAGGAATTCTGTCTCTCATGAGAGACTTGTTTTTTGGGCTGTATTAAAGTTGTGTTTTCTTATAAAGATATTTATAAATGTGTGATATGTCGATCTACGTTACTTTCTAGTATAACTATCTATACTATGTAGTACTTAGCATCGACATATGCCGATTTGATTAGAAACATAGTATAGATATAGTCATATTAATTACATATCCAATAATTGCATAAATAAAATAACATGGTATTAATATTTATGCCGAAGATTACATTTCTCTCATGAGAGAATTAAAATCAATCATAAATCTTTATGTTGTTTTCTAGTTTTTTTAATTTCCTTATTACCTCACGTAGTGATTTACTCTGGGTTCTCAATGGAAAATAATAATCCTCTGTCATGAGGCATAAGTCTTTTTCAAGTTCGTGTCCAGCTAATTTGAATGAAGAAGCTACATAACCACCTTTGCTTTTATGTAACCTAATGCTCTTTCGAATAATGCTTCCACTAGGTGTTGGGCGGCGATATTGAAAGCGAAAAGCATTACTTTTTCCTGTGCGTTCAACAAATGAAGTTATGTAACCGTACTCTTCGCCACATTGAGCAAAGGTTTGTTTGGTCTTATGAAAGTCATCACAAACGATTGAGCCTTCTAGAAGGGTTAGGTCGAATATAAGCTCGAGTTTTTCTATAGTCGAATTTAGCATTGCTTTGATTGACGATTTAATATCGTCACGGTCTAAGTGTGCCCGGTTATCATGGTGGCCTGTTGCTAGGTTAATAACATCTGTATGGTTTTTTAAATCTGACATGATTGTATCTTCTCCTGTTGTTAACTTAATTTTTAAGCAGAAATACTTTAACCATAATAAGGTATTTACCTGTCTTCTATGATGAACCTTTTAGGTGTTTTATGGACAGTATTGTTTATATTTATACTTTTTTTTTGATCAAATTGATTTATAAATAACATGCCGGGGTTTAATTCAATGAATTCATATTTTTATTTATCAGATGACTGTGGAAATATTAGATTTACCAAAGAAGGTCTAGATCATCTTGCTCCATTGTTCGAGCTGGCTGGTATAGATATTAAAAATGTATGCACTGTGCAGGATTATCGCCTGGCCAGGAAACAGGCTTCACCTTACTTTTTACAGCACCTTTCAGACAGAGCTTTAACCTGGCCAGATACTGATCAGTATCGTTTGCTTAAAATGGCCATTTTGGGTAATGAAAAAGACCTTCAGCGTGAAGTGCATCGTTTTGAGATGAGACAAATCGTGAAACCCATCAAGTAAGTTATTCGGCTCAGGATGCTTTTCTCTCATGAGAGAAAAAATCACAGAATCTGAAATTACCTCGGTTTACCCATAATAAGTGAAATATGCTCCATTCCTGATTCTACAAAGGAATAGGGGGGGGGTAGTAGGGATGGTTTATATGCATTTTTGTTTCTTTTTGTTCATTATAATGCTATGTTCACTAACACTGAACACTAATAAAAAGTGAACGTCTGGTGCCCAATACAAACTTTAAACCTACTGCTGATCGAAATATGGCCCTTATTGAACGGGCTATAAGCGGTTTTCGTGAGGCCACCGGCACCGATATTGGCTTGAGAATCGACATAGCTGAATACCTTGATGAAAAGGTTGATGCTATCGGCTATTTACAGGCAGGTGAAACTGAGCTCAAGCTTGCCATTGAAGTTAAAGCACAGCCCACCAAAGCATTCACAGGCTATTTATACCAGAAGTTTACCCGCCACCTACCTGCAGATAGAGGGCTACTGGTGGCAGAATATATTAATCCTGCCATGGCAGAGCGATTAAAGCAGCAAGAAATCTGGTTTATTGATGTCGCAGGTAATGCCTATATCAATCATGCCCCACTCTATATCTATGTGAAAGGCAATAAACCTTTGGAGCAGGTTGGCAAGGGCAACAAGCCCCGTGCTTTTCAGCCAACGGGGCTGAAAGTGGTTTTCGCGCTACTTTGCCACCCGGAACTGGTCAATGCACCTTATCGTGAAATCGCTCAGGTAGCCGATGTGGCTTTGGGTACCGTCGGCTGGATTATCACTGACCTGAAGGATATGGGGTATATCGTTGAGCTAGACAAACGTAAGCGCCGACTGAGGGATATAAAGAAACTCTTTAATCGTTGGGTAGAGGCCTATCCAGAGCAATTAAGGCCCAAGCTAGTTTTAGGTAAATACACCACACCGGTGCAAGGTTGGTGGAAAGATACCGAGTTAGAAAAGTTACCTGCTTATCTTGGCGGGGAGCTCGCAGGAGAGCTCCTCACTGATTATTTAACCCCTGAAATCAAAACAGTGTATGTGCGAGAAACACCTCAAGATCTGAAATTTCTTTACAGAATGCGTAAAGACCCAGAGGGTGACATCGAATTGCTTGAGGCTTTCTGGAATGTTAAATGCGATTATAAAAATGAAAAGGATACCGCTAGAAAAATAGCGCATCCAATACTGGTATATGCAGATCTCCTGGCAACCGGTGATCCCAGAAATATTGAAACTGCCGAAATGATATATGAGAAGAACATTGCTGAACATTTCAGGAAAGCTTGATCCGTTTACCGTTGCAATTTATGAGCAAATTGCAACGCTAGCAGAATCACAGAAGATTCAATTTTTTATTATTGGGGCAACAGCACGTGATCTTATATTGCACCATGGTTATGGTATTGAGGCACGCCTTGCTACCAAAGATATTGATTTGGCAGTTTATGTGGCAAGCTGGGATGAGTTTCAAGCATTAAAAAATAATTTAATAGAAACAGGGCAATTTGCTGCAACAAAGATGACGCAGAGGCTAATGTATAAAGAAAATATTCCAGTTGATATCGTTCCCTTCGGATCAATAAAGGAAGCAGACGGCTCAATTAGCTGGCCACCAGATCACGATATTCGCATGAATATTCTTGGTTTTGAAGATGCGTACAGTGACGCAATGTCAGTCAGATTAAAAGCAGAACCAGAATTAGATGTTCTGGTGGCATCACCAACGTCATTGGCAGCATTAAAGTTAATGGCCTGGAAAGAAAGGTCACCAGAGAACACCAAGGATGCAACCGATCTTATTTTTATTATTCAGAATTATCTGGATATTGGAAATCATGAGAGATTGCAGGACGAGCACAGTGACCTAGTGGATGAAGATTTTGATTATGTACGTGCCGGTGCCAGGTTGCTCGGTCGTGATATTGCGACTGTGTTAAGTGATGAAGTGATAGCGGAAGTGCATCTGATTATAAAAGAGCAAACAGCGAAGGGTGATCGCTATCCATTGGTAGAAGATATGTCGAGAGGAGAGTCTGTAGAAGTATTTCAGGAAAATTTAATGCTCCTTAAATTCTTAAAACAGGGCGTACTGGATATTATTCATTTATCAGACACGAACTGAAGATATTGAAGTAGTCGTAAATAATTATAATAAACAGTGATGAAAATTTAGGAAAACAAAATTAAATGTCGGGCGAAAAAGTAACGCTAACCCAATTAGAGCAATATCTATCTAAAGCTGCCTGGATCTTAAAAGGCCCTGTAGATGCCTCAGATTTTAAGGTATACATATTCCCATTATTATTTTTTAAACGTATTTCCGATGTATACGACGAAGAATATCAAATTGCCCTAGTAGAATCCGATGGCGATAAAGAATACGCATCACTACCAGAAATGCACAGGTTTGAAATTCCCGAAGGTTGCCATTGGTTAGATGTCCGTGAAAACACAACAAATGTGGGGCAAGCAATAGAGCAGGCATTACGCGGAATTGAGCAATCAAACCAGGAGTATCTATACGGTATTTTTGGTGATGCTCAATGGAGCAATAAAAATAAACTCTCAGATAAGCTTCTTATCGATTTAATCGAGCATTTTTCACAATACACACTCGGTAGAGAGAACGCTGAGCCCGATATGCTAGGCCAGGCATATGAATATCTCATCAAGCACTTTGCTGACTTAACCAATAAAAAAGCAGGTGAGTTTTATACACCTCGTTCAGTAGTGCATCTGTTAGGGTTAATTCTTGATCCACATGAAGGTGAAACGATTTATGATCCCGCCTGCGGCACAGGTGGTATGTTGCTTGAGTGCGTAAATGACCTCAAACACAATAATGAAGATTACCGAACACTAAAACTGTACGGTCAAGAAAAAAACCTGACTTCCAGCTCCATTGCCCGAATGAATATGTTCTTACACGGCATAGAAGACTTCGAAATTCTTCGAGGGGATACGCTGCGGAATCCAGCGTTCTTTGAAGCAGACGGTCTACAAACATTCGATTGCGTTATTGCCAACCCACCTTTCTCCCTAAAAGAATGGGGCGCAGAAAACTGGGCTAACGATCCCTTCGGGCGAAATATCGCAGGAGTTCCGCCAAAAGGGAATGGCGATATGGCATGGGTGCAGCACATGGTTAAGTCCATGAACAGCACTGGCCGTATGACAGTCGTACTTCCTCACGGTGCTCTATTCCGCAAAGGGGCTGAGGGCAAAATTCGCAAAGCATTGTTAGAGCAAGATATGCTCGAAGCTGTAATAGGCTTAGGTCCAAATATTTTTTACGGTACACCATTGGCACCATGTATTTTGTCTTTTAGACAAAGCAAAGCATCTGAGAAAAAACGCAAAGTATTATTCATAGATGCGTCCGATCAAATTCGAGTAGGGCGTGCACAAAACTTCCTTGAGCCCAATCATGTGCAGCAAATATACGATTGGTTCAAAGGTTTTGTAGATGTAGAAAACTACGTAAAAGTCGCCACATTTGATGATCTACAAGAAAACGACTTTAACTTGAATATTCCGCTCTACGTTGAAAAAATCATCGAAGACAATTTACCCACTGTCGAAGAGGCTATGGCTGATTTAAAAAAAGCCTGGCAAGCGAGTCTAGAAGCAGAAGAAAAATTTAAGGAAATATTAGGGAAGTTTATTAAATGAAAGAGCTTCAATCATTAGACGATATATTTAACAAGCGTTTATTTAGAATACCAGATTATCAACGAGGATATGCATGGGGTGAAAAGCAGTATATTGAGTTTTGGGAGGATCTATTAAGTCTTGACTCACATCGTTCACATTACACAGGTGTGCTCTCAATTAAGGCAGTACCTGAAGAGATTTATGAAACATGGAATGATGAAAAATGGCTTATAGAAGGAAGACGTTATACACCGTATTTCATTGTTGATGGACAGCAAAGAATAACAACCGTATCTATTTTTATCCAATGCTTGATTGAAGCAGTTAAATCGCATGAAAATAATGCCAAACTTGATGATAATGAAATATACCTTGGTGCATACCGCTTAAGTGAAATTATCGAAAATTATATTGTAGCTATTGAGCCAAGGCACAAAGTTACCAATACATATAAATTTGGTTATGAAGTAGACAATCCTTCTTTTGAATTTCTAAGGCATCACATTTTCAACGAGGAAAGCGCAGGCACTTTAAAAGAGACGTTTTATACGCTTAATTTAGAGAATGCTAAAAAGTTCTATAAAGAAAATATAAATGAGTACGTTAAAGAAAATGGAATAGGTTCGTTAGAAGTTATATACGAAAAACTAACACAACGTTTCATGTTTAATCTCTACGAAATTGACGACAATTTTGATGTGTTTGTTGCGTTTGAAACGATGAACAATCGTGGGAAACAACTGTCCGACCTAGAGTTGCTTAAAAACAGGCTTATATACCTAACGACACTTTATCCACCTGAGGAAGTGTCTAGCGATGTAAAAGAAACAATTCGTAGAAAAATTAATGATACATGGGGTGAGGTATATAATCAGCTAGGTCGAAATAAAAAACATCCGCTAAATGATGATGATTTTCTTCGTGCACATTGGGTAATGTATTTTAAATATAGTCGTGTGAAAGGTAATGATTATATTCGTTATTTATTAGACGATTACTTTTCACCCAAAAGCGTATTCGAGAAGCTTAATGTCTTAACTGGTCACATAAGTAAGGTTAGTGAACTCACCGATGATGAAGAACTCGATGAGGATGATGATATCGAACAAAATTATGATTCAGTAAAAAAATCAAAACTCACTATTAAAGATATTAATGATTATGTAGAAAGTCTTAAGTCAGCATCAAAAATCTGGTATACCACTTTCTTTCCAAGTGACTCTAATGAGTTGACTGAAAAAGAAAAGATTATAATGGATAAGATAAACAGGGTGAAAATAGGTTATTTCAGACCGTTGATAATGTCTGTATTGCTAATCTTCCCATCAGATGAGAAATATAGGTTGGAATTCCTTAAACAAGTTGAACGATTTATATTTGTTAATTTTCGTTTATGCCGCGCACAATCTAACTACGGGAGTAGTCATTTTTATCGTCGTGCACGAGATATTTACCGTCGTGAAATAGAGCTTGTTAAAGTGATATTAGACTTAGTAGAGTACACTGACTGGTTGTTTGATGAAGATAATAAGCTAGATGTTAGTTACTTTAAGGGGTTTATTGCAAAGAAGTTTGCAGCAAAACATGGCGGGGGATTTTATGGTTGGAATGACTTGCGATATTTTTTGTATGAATATGAAGAGGAGCTTAAAAAAACCAGAGGTCAGCCTAAATTTAGTTGGAGCAATTTTAGCAAAAACGATAAAGACAAGATTTCAATCGAACATATTTATCCGCAAACGGCTGATAAAAAATATTGGAAAACTAAATATTCAGGACTAACCAAAAAACAAAAGTCTTACCTCAGGGGGTCCTTAGGAAACCTTCTTCCACTTTCTTCAAGCATTAACTCTAGTTTGCAAAATGACTCATTCCCTGATAAGAAATCAGTAAAAAAAGATACTAAAGGAAAAGTTATACGTGATGGCTATGCAAATGGCTCATATTCAGAGTTGGAAGTTTCAGAAAATGCCGATTGGACTGCTCTAGAAATTAAAAAAAGGGGCCTGTCTTTGCTAGATTTCATGGAACGTAGATGGGAGATAAATATAGGAACAGAGGAAACTAAATTAGAATTATTACATTTATCATTTATGGCTGAAGGTAGTAAGAAAACAGTGAAAACCGAGTCGGATTCAAAAGCATGATGACCCAACAAGAACTAGAAAAGTACCTATGGGGTGCGGCCACCGCATTACGCGGCACCATCGATGCGGGTGACTACAAGCAGTACATATTTCCGTTATTGTTCTTCAAGCGCATATCTGATGTTTATGATGAAGAGTTTGCAAACGCATTAGCTGAAAGTGATGGTGACACTGAGTACGCTACCTTTGCAGAGAATCATCACTTTCTAATACCAGAGGGTGCGCATTGGAATGATGTGCGTGAAACCACTGTCAATATTGGCCAGGCACTGCAAAACGCCATGCGTGCAATCGAGCAAGCAAATCCTGATACATTGCACGGTATTTTTGGTGATGCAAGTTGGACCAATAAAGAACGTCTTTCTGATGGAATGCTTACAGACCTCATTGAGCATTATTCGCAGCACAAGCTCAATCTCAGTAATGTACCCGATGACAAGCTCGGTAATGCTTATGAATACCTGATTAAAGAATTTGCCGACGATAGCGGTCATACCGCTGCCGAGTTCTATACCAACCGTACCGTGGTGAAGTTAATGACCATGATCATGAATCCACAACCCGGTGAATCGGTGTATGACCCTACCTGTGGTTCTGGTGGTTTATTGCTGAACTGCGCTCTACATTTAAAAGACGAAGGCAAAGAATACCGGACGCTCAAACTTTATGGTCAGGAAATTAATCTACTCACATCAGCTATAGCTCGCATGAATATGTTTATGCACGGTATCGAAGAGTTCGATATTGTGCGAGGCGATACCCTGGCTAACCCAGGTTTAATCGAAAATGACGAGCTGAAGAAATTCAACGTTATTCTGGCAAATCCACCATATTCTATTAAATCATGGGACCGAAAATCATTTGAAAATGATCCATATGGTCGCAATCTCTGGGGAACGCCGCCACAAGGTTGCGCCGATTACGCATTTCAACAACATATTCATAAAAGTCTTGATGATAAAAATGGACGTTATGCAATTCTTTGGCCACACGGCATTTTGTTTCGCGATATGGAAGCTGAAATGCGCAGAAAAATGATCGAGTCTGATCAGGTAGAAGCTGTTATTGGTTTAGGAGCAAACTTATTCTACAACTCACCTATGGAAGCCATGATTTTAGTGGGTAATACAAATAAGCCTAAAGAAAGAAAAGGTAAGGTGTTATTCGTAAATGGCAAAGACGATGTAGTGGATAACAAAGGCTTGGCATATTTAACTCCAGAGCATATCAATAAGCTATATCAAGCATTTAAAGATTTTACTGATATTCCTCACTATGCAAAAGTCGCTACGCGGGAAGATATAATGGCCTTTGATGGCAGCATGAATATTAACTTTTACGTAAAACGTGATAATTCAGATAGTGAAGTGGATTTTAAAGAAACATTAACCAATTGGGTAAATGCAAGTAATGATTTAAAAGCCTCTATGAATGCACTGTTAAAGGTGAGCATGTAATGGGAGCTCTTTTAGATAAAGAAATTGATGGACTTAACCTTGATCGCTCTGACTGGCAGTTAGTTAAGTTTGGCGATGTGGCCATCAAGCAAAAGCAATCTGTAGACCGTGAAAATACAGACTTAACTCGTTATGTAAAAGGCGAGCATATGTATTCAGAAGATCTACATTTACGTGAATGGGGTGAGTTAACAGATGAATACCTTGGGCCAGCGTTTATACGGAAATTTGAAGAAGGCGATATTCTATATGGCTCTCGTCGTACTTACCTTCGTAAAGTAACAATTGCCCCATTTGATGGGATTACATCAAACACAACATTTGTCATTAAAGCAAACGAAGAAAAAATTGATAAACGACTTCTTCCATTTGTGATGTTGTCTGAAGGATTTGCTCAGCATTCGATTCGTAATTCAAAGGGTTCAGTTAATCCATATGTAAATTGGAAAGATTTGGCTGGGTATGAATTTCTATTACCTCCGAAGGAATACCATGAGGAAATAATCGAGCTTTTCTATTTAGCGGATCAATCCAAGGAATTAACCAAGGTTGTCCGAGAGAAGTCTAAGAGGATTTTAAAGTCAATTCTGGAATACAAAGTTACCAAGCTTAATAAAAGTGGATTTCCAAAAGTTCGCCTGAAGGATCTGATAAACATTAAGCATGGATATCCATTCAAAAGTGAATATTGGTCGGAAGATGATGGAATATTACCGATTGCAGTAACCATAGGAAACTACGACTATGACGGAGGGTTTAGATTTCGGGAAACTAAAATAAAGTGCTATTCAGGAGATTATCCGATTGATTACAACCTTAATCCCGGTGATCTTCTATTAGCTATGACGTGTCAAACTCCTGGAGGGGAAATTCTTGGAATACCTGGAATAATAGAAGATGACGGTAGGATCTATCTTCATAACCAGCGTATTGGCAAGGTGGAATTGACTAAACGTAATGATATCAGCTTGAACTATCTTTACTTGATATTCTTAACAGATAGTTTTCGGCGATTTGTCTTTTCTTCAGCATCTGGAACTAAGGTTCTTCATACATCGCCAGCAAAGATTTTAGAATATGAATTTTATCTTCCATCAATTAATTACCAAGAGAGTGCTGTTGATGAATATCAACGCATTTTTGACTTAGATATATACGCGTTGCGACTCGTCGGAAATCAAAGCAAGTTATTGAAAAATATAATAAATCAGGTGTTCTAAATATGAGCTTCACCGAACTAAACACCGTAGAGCATTACATTATCCATCAATTGACGGGTATTAATCTCAATCAGGAGGGTGCCGCTGAAACACCATTACAACCCTATGGCGCTGAATGGCAGTTTCAATCACAAGAACAACTTGGCCGTGGTGTTAATGAGGTATTAGTTGAATCTCATTTAAAAGATGCACTGATTCGACTTAATCCTGAAATCAGTCAGAATCCAGAACTGGCCGATGAAGTAATCTACAAACTACGCGCCATCTTAATTTCAGTGAATCAAGTCGGTTTGGTCAAAGCCAATGAAGAGTTCTTTAAATGGCTGACGGGTGAGAAAACCATGCCCTTTGGTGAGAATAATCACCATGTGACTGTGCGCTTAATAGACTTTGATGATTTAACTCAAAATCAATATATTGTTACTAATCAGTTTCGCATTCATCATCGTGAAACCAAAATACCCGATGTGGTGTTTATAATAAATGGCATACCTGTGGTGGTAGGCGAAGCTAAAACACCCATACGACCATCAGTCAGTTGGTTGGATGGCGCACATGAAGTGCATAATATTTATGAAAATGCTGTACCTCAATTATTTGTGCCGAATATTTTATCCTTTGCTACTGAAGGAAAAGAGTTGTTCTATGGTGCTATTCGTTGTCCATTAGAGTTTTGGGCGCCTTGGCGTATTGAAGACGATGAAGACGAGATAGTTAAAAGCCTTGGTTTAGGTGAAGTAGGTAAAGAGTTAACCGATTTGCTCAAGCCAGCTCGCTTACTCGATATTATGAGCAATTTTTCTTTGTTTACGACTAATAAGAAAAAACAGCGAATTAAAGTTATCCCGCGTTTTCAGCAATACGAAGGGGCGAATAAAATTGTTCAGAGGGTAATAGATGGCCGGATCAAAAAAGGCTTAATCTGGCATTTCCAGGGTTCTGGTAAGTCACTACTTATGGTGTTTGCAGCACAAAAACTCCGTCGAGAGCCTAAGTTAAAAAGCCCAACAGTCATTGTATTAGTCGACCGTACCGACTTGGATACTCAAATTAGTGGCACTTTTAATGCTGCCGATGTCGCTAATGTGGAAAGTACGGATAGCATTAAAGATTTACAAACAATGTTAGAGCGTGATACCCGCAAGATCATTATCTCGATGATTCACAAGTTCCGTGATGCAAAACCTAATATGAATACCCGCGATAATATTATCATGCTGGTGGATGAGGCGCACCGTACTCAAGAGGGTGACCTTGGCCGACAGATGCGTGCTGCATTACCTAATACTTTTCTGTTTGGCTTAACAGGTACACCGGTCAATAAAGCGGATAAAAATACCTTCTGGGCTTTTGGTGCAGAAGAAGACCAGAATGGTTACATGAGTCGCTACACCTTTCATGACTCGATTCGTGATGAAGCAACTTTGCCGTTGCACTTCGAGCCACGACTGGTTGATGTGCATGTAGATAAAGGTGCTTTAGATAAAGCTTTTGCAGAGTTTAAAGAGAGTGCGGCTCTTACAGATGAAGAGGCTGATGCGCTTAACCAAAAATCAGCTAAAATGGCCGCATTTTTAAAAGCACCAGAACGGGTAGAGAAAATTGTAGAAGACATCGCCATTCACTTTATGGAAAAGGTGGAGCCGCATGGGTTTAAAGCGATGATTGTGACCCCAGACCGCCATGCCTGTGTGCAATATAAAAAAGAGCTAGATAAGCACTTTGCAGAAGAGGCTAGCAAGGTAGTTATCTCTACTACTGCTAATGATGAACTAGAGTTCAAACAGAAATGGGGAGTAGATAAAAGTCAGCAAGAGAAGATTGTTGATGAGTTTAACGATGCGACATCAGAACTAAAATTTATTATTGTCACCGCCAAACTACTCACGGGCTTTGATGCGCCGATACTGCAAACCATGTATCTGGATAAACCCATTAAAGATCACACGTTATTGCAAGCCATCTGCCGTACTAACCGTTTGTATCCGAATAAAACCTTTGGCTGCATTGTCGATTACTTTGGTGTATTTGATGATGCAGCAAAAGCACTCGAATTCGATGAAGAAAGTATTCAGCAAGTAATAAGTAACCTATCTTCTCTTCGAGAAGAACTGCCACAGGCAATGCGTGATGCATTAGTACACTTTGATGGTGTGGATAGAAGCCTGGAAGGTTTTGAAGGTTTAGAGGCTGCTCAAAATGCCATAGGCGATGATAAAAAGAAAGATGCCTTCGCCAGTGACTTTAAATACCTGGCCAAATTATGGGAATCACTATCGCCAGATAATATGTTAGATATTTATAACGAAGACTATAAATGGTTAGCCCAGGTATATGAGTCAGTAAAACCTGCATCAGATAATATAGGTAAATTACTGTGGTTAACTCTAGGTGCACAGACCACACAGCTGATACATGACAATATACACGTAGGTGATGTGCATGTGCTGGATGAGTTTGTAATGGATGCTGACGTGATTGAAGATATCTTTAATAACCCAGATCCAAGAAAATTAAAGCAGTTAGAAAAGGTATTAGCTGAACGGTTTAAAAAACATGGTGATATACCCGCATTTAAATCACTGAGTGAGCGTTTAGAAGAACTGAGAGATAAAGCCGAAAAAGGATTAATTGCTTCCATCGATTTTGTAAAAGAACTTTGTAAAATAGCGAAAGAAACGCTGCAAGCTGAAAAAACGTTAGAAGAAGAAAAACAGGATAAATCACCGCAAGCAGCGTTAACAGAATTATTTTTAGAACTTAAAACTGATCAAACACCTGCAGTGGTTAAACGCATTGTAGAAGATATTGATGCGATTGTACGTGTTGTTCGTTTCCCTGGCTGGCAGGATACAACAGGTGGTGAACGTGAAGTGCAGAAATCGCTTAGGAAAGCACTATTGAAATATAAGTTACATACAGATCAGGTTTTGTTTGAGCGGGCTTATGCTTATATTAAAGAATATTATTAAAAACACGCAAATATAAATCGATTGATTGATATGACAGGAATTTAAATGAAAGTTTTAGATGATATATGGGATTCGATTAGAGGTAATGTAAAGACACGAATTACTGATCCAATTATAGGTGTATTTGTTTTGTCCTGGTCGCTTTCTAATTGGGATAGACTAGCGATTTTATTCTTTGGGAATAGCAAGCTAGAGGTCAGAATTAAAGAGTTGTCGAGTGATATGGCTTTTATTGAACACCCAGAGTTGATTTGGCAAAATTATGACTTACTTATTCTTCCTAGTATATTAACTGTCTTATACATTTTTGCTTTACCCAGGGCTTCTGGTTGGGTGACTTTGCTAATTAATCCTACTGAGTTAGAACGACATAATCAATTAATTGATTTAGATACTCAAAAATCCATAAAACAGAAGAATTTAAATAAGACCCGTCTCAGAGCTGATCCTAAAAACAGGTTCTTAGAGCAAGAAATTGAAATGGATCTTGCGAAAGAAAAAAGTAACGCTGAAAGAATAGAACGAGAAAACTTAGCAGCTAAGGAAAAAACAGAAGAAGCTATAATATTAAAAGAACGCGCAGTGCAAGAAAAAAATGCAGCTACAGCTTCGGCGGAAGAGGCTAAATCCAAAGCTGAAAGTGCAAAACTTGAATGGCAGAAAAAAGAGAGAAAAGATACTCTTGAAAAAATGAAGCTTACTGAAAGTACGGCTGAACATAAAGCCACAATGGCATCTCATCGTTTTCCATCTGTATTCTTGTTTCTATCAGATGTTTCTGAAAGTATTAGCCTCGATGGTGTTGTAATGTCAATGGATGGTTTATCTAGGTGTGTAGCAGCTATATTTGGCTATGACGATTTTAATAAATTATTGAATGATAAAGATTTCAATAATGAGGTTCTTAATAAATTAAAGTATGTTATTTGTGAGCCAGATTATTTGACAAAAAAGTTTACTGAAATTTTAGATGATGAAAATATTAATAACTATGATAGTAAATGGTTGATTGAGCATGTTGAATCAGTTTTTGAAAATCTGTCATATGAGTTTATATATGAAGATTCGTTAGCAGAAAAAGTCTATGAACAAGTAAGTGAAAATAGTTATGACTTGCTTGAAGAGGCTACTATTAATAGTGTTGTAGCAATAACAGACACTTCATTTGAAGAGGTGTTTGTTGAGCCAACTGGTTCTTACGGTATAGATACAGCTGATGGAGCATTTTTTGTTAAATTGACAGGTAATGCAAGTGGCGTGCATCGGAAAGAATCTGGGGTTAGCGGTCAGGGGATTGTCTTTGACTTAAACGTGAAATTTCCTGTGATTTTAGGAAAGTTTGGGTTTTCTGAATATGAAATTTACGTGACTGATGCAAACGTCGAATATTAAGTGTAAAGTAATATAGCATGGAACAAATAATACTAAATTTACTAGAAAAATCACCAGGCTTAAAAGCGAAAATAATTTCTAAGAAATTAAAAATCGACAAGACTGAATTGAATGCATTTCTCTATAAATCGGATATGTTTTTTAGGGATGATGATTTTTGTTGGCATATAGCCAGTGATTTGAAACAAAAAATTCTGACTCTTGGGCGTAATCATTGGGTTGATGCTGAATCTTTTGAAGAAAGTCTAAAGAAATGTGGTTGCTTATTAGATGCTGTAGAAGTTGATGTCTTGGTCATCTTGCCAGAAGGCTGCGCAGTGATGCTGGATGCAGGCGCAAGATTACTCAGTCTTTTAAATCAGCTAGTTATGATAAATAAAAATGTAACTATCGATTTTAATGCCTGCCCTAAGACAAAAAGTTATTTTAACAGAGCTGGCTTTTTTGATATGTTGCATCAAAATGTACATGTTTTACCTAAGCGACCTAAATGTTCCTTGGCTAAGGTTTTTAAGGGAAATAATTCTGGGCTGGTTGAATATGGATTAATTGACCCTGAATATTTAGATGAAGATATTCCTAAGCAATTAACAAAAAGCTTTGTTACACATTCTAATGAAGAATATTATATCTCTGCATTTACAATATTCTCTGAATTGTTTGGTAATGTAGATGAACATAGCAATACCCCAATCCCTGGTTTTGCTGCACTGCAAAAATATGACAAAAAACAAAAACATATTCAAACTGTTGTTTCAGATAGTGGTGATGGTATTGCCGCGACACTAAAACCCGCTTTAGAAAAATATTATCCTCATATATATTTTGATTTTGATTTTGATGATATTCACTCTGATATTAAATTAGTTGTGAAAGCTTTTAGTGAGGGTGGGCTTAGCCAATTTGGTTCTGATCCGGATGAAGGAGCAAGGGGATTAGGCCTAAATAAAAGTACTAAACATGCAAATAGATATCATGCAAAGTTAAAGATTAGACAAGAGAGATTTTCGTTAGAGCTTGTATTTAAAAATGATAATCTTTTACGTGTTATCGAGGATATTAATCTTCCTCGAATTCTAGGAACGCATATTTGTTTTGATTTTTTTGTTGATTAATTTACCAATGTCTGCTTAAATTAAACTGATGAATCAGAAATATATATCATGATAAAACTTAGAGATCATACGAGAGATGACCAACCTTTTGGAAATAAAGAAGGTAGAAAGGTTTATCAAGAATTACTTAAAATAGTTGATGATAATCCTGGTCAAAATATATTTGGGATTTCGCTTAAAGGAATTAAAGCTACCGATGCATCATTTCCTAGAGAAAGTATTGTTTCACTAGCAAAACAGTTTAGAGGCGAGAAGGGCTTTTATCTTACTGACTTTGTCTCTAATGATCTCATAGATAACTGGAATTATGCTGCTGTGGCTAAAGAGCAGCCTCTTGTTATATGGGATGATGACGATTATCAAGTTATTGGTCCTAATATCACATCGTCTACAAGCATGCTGCTTGATTTTGTTCTTAGTGAAGAATCAGTGACTACAGCTAAAGTCTCTGAAAAATTAAATATTAGCGTGCAAAATGCAAGTACAAAGTTAAAAAAGCTTAAAAATCAAGGGTATATCCTCCGTTCAGAAGACGCTGCCGAATCTGGTGGTGTTGAATTCCTCTACCATAGAATAAAATAATTCAAACAATCTGCTTAAGCAGGTTGCGTTAACCAGATTGTTTGCTGTATTCTTACAGTATGCCTCAAGGAGATTAATTTTTAATTTCCGGTTAAACAGCTTTAGTAAAGCAGATAGGTGATAGTTATGGCAACAAATCCTCCAAAAGGAGATGGGCATCGTAATGGTGCAGTTAAAGATAGATCTCAAACAAAGACGCCTTCAGGGCACTGGGTGAAAAGAGATAAAGCAACAGGCAAATTTATTGATGTTAAAACATCTGATAAAAAGCCTTTCAAAGGTGTACGTAAGGAGAAAAACTAATGGCGAATCGTGATACACACGTAGTGATAGGAGCAATGACCGGAGTCATAGTGTCCTGTTTAGATAAAGATAGTACTTCTACTGTTAATCCACTCGTTGCGGGTGCTGTTGGTGGTTTTTTTGGGAGGCTGCCGGATTTATTTGAGCCAGCTACATCGCCAAATCATCGTCAGTTTTTACATAGTTTCGTATTTTTAGGTGGATTATGTATTGGACTCAAAAAAACTCATGATTGGAAGCCTGATAACGACTTTGACAAAGTTATTAAAGCAGTCATGTTAATTGGTGGTGGTGCTTACATCAGTCATTTAGCACTTGATTCAATGACTAAAAAATCACTTCCAATTTTTTAATAACAAAAATGATAAAAGGTAAATAAAATGGGTTATGAAATAGATTTTATAGGTGTTGGTACAGAGTCTAAAAGTGGAGATGCTATAGCAATACGTTTCGGCGATCTTCATGGTTATAGACACGACCAGACAGTGGTTATTATTGATGGTGGATTTAATGATACTGGTACAGAGCTAGTAAAGCATGTTAAGAATCATTATCAAACTGACATTATTGATGTGTTAATAAATACGCATCCAGATCAGGATCATATTAATGGGCTTATTGAAGTTATGCAGGAGTTAACTATTAATGAATTATGGATGCACATGCCCTGGAATCACAATAATGGGTTAGCTGAAAAATTTAAAGATGGTCGCATTACTGACAATAGTATAAGTGATCAACTAAAGAATAATTTGGAAAAGGCTTATGAGCTTTATCAATTAGCGATTAACCAGGGTGTAACGGTTGTTGAACCATTTACAGGGGTAATGGATAACTCGAATTGTGTAAAAGTGTTAGGGCCTAGAATAGATTATTATGAGGACTTGATACCTGAGTTTGATGGCATGCCTGCAACGAAGTCTACAGCGACAGAAAGTAATTCTTTATTTGGCTTAATGCTTGATGCTGTTAAGAGGTGTTTTGCTATTTGGGGTGACGATAAAATTAATAATGATGGAGTGACATCAGCAAAAAATAGCTCTAGCGTCATAACACAAATTATCGTTGATGGTAAACGTATGATATTTACCGGTGATGCAGGTATAGATGCATTAAGTTATGCCGCTGATCAAGTAGATCAATGTTTTGATCCAGCACAGTTAACATTCTTCCAGGTTCCACATCATGGTAGTCGCAGAAATATTGGACCTGATGTGTTAGATCGATTTATAGGTGGACCAGTTAGTGAGGGTGAAACAAGAAGTATTACGGCTATAGCATCTACAGCAAAAAAAGGGGAACCCAAACACCCACGAAAATCTGTTTTGAATGCATTTACACATCGAGGTGTGAAAGTTCTAGCTACTCGTGGTAGTGGTATTCGTCATCATTCTGGTGCACCTGCTAGAGAAGGCTGGGGTTCTTTGGATGCAGAACCTTATCATTATGAATATGAAGAGGAAGCTTAGAGATGGGTGTAGGTAAAAAGTCTTTGAAATCACAAAATATAATTCCGTTAAGCGGTATTGTAGGTGCATGTTTATTAATTTCCTGGTGTATTGTATATGGTATTGAGGGGCTAGATGATTACATAGGATTTGTAAGTGAATTAGGTGGATCAGCTTTTATTTTAGTTATCTCCGCTTGGCTAGCTAATATACTTCCGGCAGAAATTAAGCATAAAATAGTATTTTTTCGTTATACAAATTCATTGCCCGGTCATAGGTTTATGCGGCTTATTAAAAAAGATTCAAGAATTGATCTTGAAAAAGTAGCAACTAAATATAGTTTTGTAGAGGGAAAAAAATATAGTGCAAAAGAGCAAAATAAAATTTGGTATAACGATATCTATATCCCCAATCAAGATCATCTACTGATTAGCAATGCACATAAGTCCTTTTTGTTATATAGAGATGCAAGTTCAGTCGTAATTTTAATGTCTGTTTTTATACTAACAATAAATTTATATCAGGACCAAATATCACCAATTTTTGCAGTTGTTTTGATTATAGAAGGTGTAATGCTATCTATTGCTGCCAATTCATTAGGGGAACGATTTGTAACAACTGCTGTTGCGGTATCTGTAAGCGAATAGTTGTAGAGTTAATGATTGGACTCAAGGTTTAGTTAATGGCTGTTGGTTAATAATTTCTCTAAAATATCAGCTGTTTGGTTCACAGCTAAAGTAGCAGTTTCATCCATTAAGTGTGCATAGCGACTCGTTGTCCTGGTATCAGCATGACCAAGCAACTCTCCAATTTGAGTTAAACTTAAGCCTGCAGAAATACCCGCTGATGCAAATGAGTGTCGTAAATCATGTAGTCTTAAATCTGGGCAACCCGCTTCTAAGCGAATTTTTCTCCATATGCGAGTAGGGTCTTTTATCCCAGTAATGGTGTCACAGTATCGAGGTAAGGTATGAATAACCTCAAGTGCCTGTTCAGGTAAGTGAACGAGCTTGGCACCTGTTTTACTGTCTGGTAAATGAAGTTTATTGCCCTCTAACCAATCCCATTTAGCATTACCTATTTCAGCTTTTCGTGCACCGGATAAAATAAGTAAATAGATAAAAGCAACTGATGCAGGGTTGCTGTCTTTGTATTTGTTAAGACCCATTGCAATGCCTGTAGCTTCTTCTGGCGTCATATAGCGCTTGCGCATGGCCTCTGGATAGCGGGTTACCAAATAGCACGGGTTGCTATGACGTTCACGTAATTTCCATTTTTCAGCCAGATTAAACATGTGAGAACAAAGTGCCAGCATTCTGTTGGCAGTGGGTTTTATATGGGAAAGTGACTTATGAAATCGTTCCATATCATCGACATCAACTTCATGGGTCTTTAATTTACCTAGCATGGGGATGATATGGTTATCAAAGTTCATACGGTCCATCCAGCCAGATTTTTTATTTATGCTGTGCTCGCTTATGTAGAGATCACATAACTCAGCAACAGTCGGTGCATTCTTGGCTGTTTGCCTTTCTTTTTGCGGGTCTCTGCCTTGAGCTACCTGAAACAGGATGTCTTGTGCAATGCTTCTGGCATCGGCGAGCTTGATGGTGGGAAAGTCGCCTAGTTTAGGCCTTCGCTCTTTGCCTGCTTTTGTGCGAAAGTATAGATAGAAAGATTTACGATTCTCGAAGGCACGTAATTGTAAGCCTGTAACGCGTTTATCTCGAAGCGATTCACCAGGTTTAAGGTGTTTAATATTGCTGTTTGTTAGTTCCATTTCGTTCTCTTGCTGGTCGCACACTGGTCGCAAAGTATTCAAAAAGTGGCGATATTTAGTATTAATTGGTGTTTTGCAAGATGATGGAAAGTGATAATAATGTCAATAGAAGCAATGAGTTAGGGTGTTACGTGTTATATTGGATGAGTATATATTATGGGTCTGGGGGTGTGGTGGTCACAGGTTCAAATCCTGTCGTCCCGACCAATTCTAAAGGTTCGAAGTGTACCAGGAAGTGTACTGTATTCTTCGAACTGTTTTTGGCTCATAGCGGTCTGGCATCATCTGCCAAGTTCTATCCTAAAGAATTAGCATATTCTTCTTGTAGCCAGAAGCGGTAGTTCGCAATTTTGTAATTGAAAAGTGTAAATTTATCCATAACAAATATTCAAATAGCGTTGGATTAGTTTACATATCCATAAACATTGCTTAAATCAAGTTGTGAAGCTGTGTGGCAGTTTAAGGTATTGTGTTCAACAGATCGATGCAGAGCTTTATCTTATGGGAGAGTAAAATGTAAATTATCCTATAATCATCATTAAAATGGAATCGAATTCTTAATATCTGTAATGTTTAAAGAAAAATATAATTGGTAAAAAGATAATCGATTATGTTTTTGTCGAAATTATTAACATAACAACCTTTTGATTTTATTTTTTAAAAAACAATCATTATTGATGTAAATTACAGGGTAATAGTCGGGATAATATACACTTTTTTTCATTTAATCACCCAAACAGATGATTAAATGAGATTAATTCATTTAAAATCATATAGTTATATATGTTGGTGTGTTTTATGCATTGATTGTTATTTAATAAATGTTGATAAGCCTAAGCTTCTTGGAATTCATAAAATGAAAAGCTCATATTTTGTTAATGCATCTTTTATTCTTGCTATGTTATCGCCTGTTATAGCTAATTCTGCAATTGTTCATCTTGGGACAGGGGATACTGTTGATTTCTTTTATGATGATGAAGATGTAGGTACCCTAGCCTATGGCACAATGCAGATAAGTGGAGATACAATTTTCGCTACACCTTCATCATTTGAAACAAGTGCTTTGAATGGTGCTGGAACAACTTTATTTTCAAATACTGGTTCAGTATTTGTCGTTGCAAAAGATGGCTATAGTTTTTCCGGCGTTGATATTTTAGAAGGTGGTACATATAACACAACAGGTAATGGTACGGTTGATGTTACAAGCTCAATTCGTGTGATGGATTCGAACAATATTCTTATACAAGAAACAAATTTCCTGGATATAACTGATTTAACTGCAGCGGGAGCACACAGCTGGCAAGGTGCGTTGAGTTATGACCTGACCACAAGTATGTGGGATAATACAAGTAGCATCCAGTTAACATTAAATACTTTGTTATATGCCACAAGCCCTGATGCGGGTAGTACCGCTACGATAAACCAAACGCTGACTGGGTCTAGTATGGGTATGTCAATTTCCACTGTTGTTCCAGTACCAGCAGCTGCATGGTTATTTGGTTCTGGTTTAATTGGTTTAATTGGATTTGCTAGACGTAAGAAAGCATAAAAGTTAAATCAATTTAGCATGAAGAGAGGCGGCTTTTTGGCCGTCTTTTTATTTGTCTTCAAGTTCTGCTTTAGGGCGGTTTTTTGTTTCAAAATAAACTTTGTTGTCACATTCATCGTCACAATTAGCTATTAATAGTTGTTTATACTGATGCGCCCTGAATAAATTATTTTAGTTTTGATACAGGTAATACACTTTAGGTCATAAATGGATATTAATGATGTGTTTGGTCAATGGATGATATTAGCCTGAAACTGAATCACGTATTTATTGCTCTGACTTCAGCATACGAACCAAAAACGTAGCTTCGTGAGAATGTTTTTGGGGGGCTGTTAACACTACTTATCTGATAATCAATCACTTAATAAATTGTTAAATATCATCAACATAAAGCATGAAAGTTGTTTGTGACATGTTTTTTCTTTTTCTCTATGAGTAATATTCACCCAAACAGGGCACATCAAGTAAAACACTACTATGCTAGTATCAAATTAACATTCTTAATACTCTGTAGAAAATACTATTGCTAATGAAGCCTAACCAACACCCATTAAATAAGAAGACTATTCTGTCATTCGTTCTTTTATTGGCAGTGACGGTGATATTTGTTTTCGGAATACTTATTTATAGCATTATAAAAGTTAACGAAGAAGCGCATATAGCTATAGAGGGTCATGTAGCAGCAATAATTGAAGATAAGTTAAACCAGTATGAAACTTTAACCAAGGATTATGCATTTTGGGACGCTACAATCAAAAATGCTTATCTTTCCACGAACCCTAAATGGATTGATGAGAATATTGGCGAATATCTAACCGATACATTTAAGATTACGGATGTGTTCATTATAGATAGTCATGATGATGCTGTTCTTTCACTCAAAGATGGTCAGGTTGATACATCGAATTACTTAACAATTAACAGGGAAGATTTAACGAGTCTTATAGTTAAAGCTCGTCAATCTGGCCCAATACCTGTTCCCGTATCAGGTATATTAATGATCAATGGCGATCCTGCACTTGTAGGTGTTTCTGTTCTCACACCAGAAGATGGTACGTCTTTACCATCACCTCGTCCGCTCTTAGTTCTAGCGATACGCCTTGACCAAAATTACTTACAGTTAATATCTAAACAGTACCGTTTAATAGACCTTCAATTCACCTCTGGAGAGAAAAATAGTATTACTGAGAGTTCTATCAAAATTATAAATCCATCAAATAAAATTTTAGGAAGGCTTTCCTGGCAACCTGGCAATCCCGGAAATTTAGTGCTTTCGAAGATTCAGATTCCTTTACTCTTATTGTTAGCTGTAATCATATTTATTGCTTATTATATTATTTATACTTCTCGTTCCACTGCACTTCGACTTGAAAAGGCTTATGATGAATTGGCATACAATGCCAATCACGATGCTCTAACAGGATTGCTAAATCGACGTTTGTTTGAAGAGCTTTTTGTGCAAACAATCCATACCGTAAAAAGACATACTATTTCCTGCGCACTTTTATGTATTGACTTAGACGATTTTAAATATGTTAACGATACGTTTGGTCATAAAACAGGTGACCAATTACTAATTGAAGTAGCTGAACGGATTAAAAATAGTATCCGTGAATCTGATATTAGTGCCCGAATGGGTGGCGATGAATTTGCTGTTATCTTGCAGAATCAAAGTAATTTTGTTGATATTGAAGCAACAGTTCAAAAAATTATCATGAACGTATCTCAGCCTGTTCTTATATCGGGCAACGAGGTTCGGGTGGGCGCCAGTATTGGTATAGCTATGATTCCAGGTGATGGTATCGATTCAGATTTACTCATGACAAAGGCAGATTTAGCGTTATATAGATGTAAGGAGCAGGGAAGAAACACATTCCGGTTTTATAGTGATTTGAACGTGAAAAAAAAACCTGTTGAGAACTAGTTTAAGCAGCATCTTGAATGTCTACTTCCACAAGCGGTTTTTAAAGTATTTGTGATATATCTCACCTGATAGTCAAAAACAGTAGTTTGCTTTATTGGTAATAGCGTAACCTGTATAAAGTTAGATTTATGTAAAACTGGATGTTGCATTCATAGTTGACTAATATCAGTGTAACTAGTGTCATCACGAATATACCTATGAAAATATTGAGACCCGCAAAGCTGTTACTCATTTGTTGTTATTTACCGTCCATCCTCCTGGCTGAGGAAAATCATAACCTCAGCCTCACTACCTATCTGTCAACTGACTATATGTTCCGTGGTGTTTCACAGACAGATAATGACGTGACTTTACAGTTAGGTCTAGATTATAGTCATATCAGTGGTTTACAGGCTGGATTGTTTGCATCCAATGTTGACTACAATACCCCAACTCGTCGCGAGCAGGATGTGTATGTTGGCTATAGCAAAGAATTTGCTAATGGGCTCGGGCTTGATGCCTATGTATGGCGTTATGGCTACCATAATGAAAGTGAAATAAATTACAATGAATATACCGTAAGCGCTCGCTACAAGTGGTTGAATATTAAGTACTGGTATAGCGATGATTATTCAGGAACAGATGGCAAACTAAACTATTATGAGGCCGAGATCTCTGTTCCTGTTAATGATAATTTTACTTTCAGCATTCATACCGGGCACAATGACTTTAGTCGTAGCACAGGTATTGATGACTACAATGATTATTCCCTTAGCCTGTCTGCCTCTTACAAAGGTCTGGATTATCAGTTACTAGGAACTACTACAGATGGCAAGCAGTTTGGTGATCTTGAGGATGGGCGTTTTGTTTTAATGGTCTCGAAAACATTTAGCTTAATTCTTTAGTCCTTTTATCTTCAGGAAAGTGCTTTTTTCAGGTTAAGAAAACTCGAGCCTGTGGCTCAGCAGGTATCAATGAGCTATGAATGGTATTTACCCTGAGCCCAAATATCCGGTCGAACGAAAGCAGACTTCAATTAATGGCTTTTAATAAAATTATTAAAGTAATTAGAGGTTTTTTAGATTTTAGTTTCTGTGCATATTTTTAAAGCAACCAGGGTCAGATACCAGTCGTTTCTAACATTAGCAAAAAACTGTGCTCTGACCCTGGTTAACTCCTAGCTAACTCATATTAATTATATTACATATATAATAATCTATTGCTCTTAACCGATGTTATTGAGTAATTGGTAGAAGAGTCAGCTCAACACGTCTATTCATTGCTCGACCCTCTTCTGTAGCATTGTCTGCAATAGGGCTTTTCTCACCAAAACCAACAGTTTCGAAGCGAGCAGCTTTAACTTTTTTAGTCTGCAGATAAGCAGCCACTGAGTTGGCTCGATCTTGCGAAAGCTTCTGATTATACGCATCAGAACCCTTACTATCGGTATAGCCTGCAACCAGAATCATAGTTTTATCAAACTCCTCAACAACCAGAGCCACTGAATCCAGTACGCTATAGAAGTCAGACTTTAAGGCAGTACCGTTACTTGGGAATGTGATATTACCAGGCATAATCAGATTAATGTTGTCGCCATCACGCACAACGCTAACGCCTGTACCGCGCAGTTGCTGTCGTAGCTTTGCTTCCTGTGTGTCCATATAGTAGCCTGCGCCACCGCCAACTATCGCGCCTATACCCGCAGCACGTAACATTCGTTTTTTACGCTCACTACTACTTTTATCTTTATTAGCCAGATAAGCGATCGCCAAAGCAGCGCCAGCACCAATACCCGCGCCTTTGGCAGTATTGGTTGTTTTTTCCTCGCCTGTGTATGGATCAAAAGTTGTACAGCCGCTCAGAGCCGTTATGCCAGCCAGGCTTAAAGCCGTTATCATTTTTTTCATAGTGAACTACCTTTTTTATTAATCAGAATTAAATATTTGTTATACACGCGTGCTCAATCATAAACATTATCATTATGGCAAGCATATATGCTCTGCGTTTACTTATGCTCGGTATTATATGGACATTTAATCGATTTGTGTGTGACCAAATGTTAAAAAATGTTAAATCTATGTCATTATTATAGACCGCTATAGACAGCAGAGTTCTCGGCTCCTTATAATTAGCTACATATGAAATTTAGAAAAACTCTCTAATATTGAAAGGTTTATTATGAAAACAGCTTACTGTATAGCTCTATTTGCAGCGTTAACCCCTATGTTCGTTACTGGTTGTTTAAACACCGGAAATACTTCATCAGCGCAAAACAGCGTTCTGGTGACTGAAGTCGTAGCTCTCTGCGGTGCCATGGTAGGTGGCCAGGCCGAACAACGCATCAATCAGGAATGGGCAAAGTATCCTGAGGCAGAAGCTAATCGCCCCATTATAGAGACTATGGCGAATGTCTTGCTGACCAACCCTGAGGCGACGGAGCAGCAACGTACCAGTCAGTATAAACAGTATTTAACCTGTGCTACCGGCCTGCTAATGGCAAATGGCCTAATGAAATAACAGGCATATTATTAAGCCGTCAGGGATGACGGCAGCATTAGCTCGCCATGGCTGCTATTAGCCGTAAATATAGCCTTCATATCAAAGGCACTATCAACTTAAGTCTTTTGACAAATCTAATATTAGGCTTTGTTAACGTCATTAACCGATTTTCAAATTTTAGACGCAGGAAATCTAAGTCAATTGAGCAAAAGTTCGATCTCTTAAAAAACCATAATGTTTGGTTTTAAGTAAATGATGTTGTTGCCCAAAATGATTATTAATTACACCATGCATGTCAGAAAAAGTGGTACTTGTGTAATTAAAACAAACTGCCGCATTGTCGTTGCTGTTGCCGAGTTTTCAAATATATGCAATAGAGTGATTTAAAATTATCGAATACTTTGAGATACTTTTGATGAGTAGGTCTATTACACAAAATTTAGTTAAAAAAATTGAATTCTAGCAACGAGGAGTGTTTTTTGGTGAAACTTAAAGTTATGTATTATGCTCTTTTTTGCTTAAGTGTTTTATGTCTACAGATAAATATTTCACAAGCTTCTGATAAAAATATTTTGCCTTTAGATTGTTCTGCAATAGTCTCATTCGAAGACAGGCTGTGTTTAGTTCAAACCGATAGTGCTTATGGGCCCTATGATGATGTGGTTTTTTACCGCTTGGATAAGGCTGGAAATGCTACGTTTCTTAGTAGTCAGTCGGGTGGTGTTGCGACGTTTGCTGGTTTAGGCTTTTCCACTGGTGGAAAGTATATGTGGGTGAGTTGGGCGGAAGAAGGGCATCCGAATTTTGAGTTTTATCTTAGTCAAGATTTTTTGTCGAATGGCACTCATGCTAATGTTATAAAAGTTCTGGGAGATTACTATTTTGAAGATTTTAAACAGTTTAGTGATAGTGGTGAAGTCGTATATGCGCTAACGATAGATGCATTTGAAAATTGTGCAGATGCTGGAGAGGGAGCTCGTGAATCCAGGAGCTTTAATAACTCTGAAATATATTGTATAAAATCTTTTAATCTACAGTCAGATACCATTAAAAAACATTAAATTATTAAGTTTATTTAAATGCCACTTGTAGTGTTTAGCTCAAAGTAGTGTTTACGTGTACAATTAATTTAGCCCAAATAACTATAAGAATAAAATTACTATGTCATCAGGTTCAAAAAAAGTCATTATCGCTGCCTTGCTAGGTAATGCATTAATATCGGTAACCAAATTTGTAGCTGCATTTTTCACGGGCAGTTCTGCCATGCTCTCTGAAGGGATTCATTCTCTTGTAGATACAGGCAATCAAATACTCCTTCTTCATGGTATGAAGCAGGCGAATAAGCCCGCTGATGAAGATTTCCCTTTTGGTCATGGTAAAGAAATTTATTTTTGGAGTTTTATTGTTGCGATTCTGATTTTTGCTATGGGTGGGGGAGTGTCAGTTTATGAGGGCATTCAGCATGTAATGCACCCATCAGAAATTACGGATCCATATATAAATTACCTGGTGCTTGGTTTTGCTATGCTTTTTGAAGGGGCTGCCTGGTATTTTGCATTACGTGAATTTAAAAAGACTAAAGGGGAGCTAGGTTACCTCGCAGCAGTAAAAAATGCGAAGGACCCCAGCGTATTTGTTGTGCTGTTTGAAGATTCAGCGGCTATGTTGGGTTTAATGGTAGCTTTTTTAGGTGTGTTACTAACCGAAGTAACGGGTATTTTGTATCTTGATGGTCTGGCCTCAATTATTATCGGCCTGATATTAATTGGCACCGCTATTTGGCTTGCTTATGAAACTAAGGGCTTATTAATAGGTGAGTCGGCAAATAAACCAGTAGTGCAGGGTATGCGTTTTATCTTGCAGGCTAATACTAATATAGAAATGGTAAATGAAGTGTTAACTATGCATATGGGGCCCAATTTTATTTTGGCAAATATCAGTGTTGATTTTAAAGATGATTTAACGTCTGAAGAAGTTGAAGACTGTATTTCTGAAATTGACCAGGCTATTAAGATTAAATATCCATTAGTACAAAGAATTTTTATTGAAGCCGAGCGTTCTAAACATAAAATATAGTCGTTGGTTATTAACTCTTAGGGCTGTGGTTTTGGGTTCAATACTCTGTCAATATCACTAATCGCCTGAAACTCTTCAATGCTAATGTCGGCTTTTTTAAAGTCCATTGCATCCGGGTATCCGCTGGCTTTTAATGCCATTTCGGATGCTTCTTTAACCCAGTTATCAGACCACAGCATAACCAGGCGGATGTCATCATCAGTTAGTTTTTCTATTGCAATCTGTAAAATTTGATAAAAACCATTTCTGGATAAGGGAGTGTGTATTAACGCCAGGCTTTTGGCGTTACAAAGTTTAAGGGCTTCAATTAAATCTATCGTGTTTTTTTCTAATAATTTTTGCCTGCTGAATTCGGTTATGTTTTTTATAGTGTCTTCAATGAGCTGATATTCTTTTGTGCCATGACTAGAACGGCCAAATACAGAAATGAATGACTCTAATGTAATGAGAGCGTCATGTGTTTTAGTAATATCACGTGAGCGTTTGAGTACCTTCTGACAGAAGCTTTCTAATTCTTCAGAATTTATAGTGATTTTTATGCTCTGGTTATCTGTCATTGTGTAGTCTTTGTTAGTTAAGTTGTAAATATGCTTATATAATTATCTGGATTTCCAAATTTAAGAATGTTTGATGATTTCAGTTGCAATTTCTATAAAATCAGATGCTTTAGAAAATACCTTAATAATACCATGTTGTAATATAAACTCACTGATAAAGTTGTTGTAGCCCGAGTATAAATAAATTTTTGGTGTTTGATTCAGGTTTTCTTTAATTTGAGTGATTAACCATATGCCATTACAATCTGATAGTTTCATATCAGTAAATTCGATATTGATATTTTTCTTTTAATAATTTACAGCAACCCGATCACTTTCAGCAAGTGATGCATCAGCATTGAAGTCTTCAAACTCAGCTTTCTAAAGAGTACGTAGATTTAAGAAATTTTCATAGCCGTGTCCTGGACTGATTATTCTAAGTTATAATACTGAAATTAGAGAACTGCATGGGGGCTAATATGAATGGTTTTTTCTTATTACGTATTGTGTTTTTGTTGGTAATAACGGTTTCTATGAAGGTGGCTAACTCTTCCAACATTATACACAGTGAAGGAATGAGTATTAAGCTTGAGAAAGTCGCAGAGGGTTTTGGTGTGCCATGGGGGTTAGCTGTACTATCGCCCAATAAATTATTGGTGACAGAGCGTGGAGGTTTAATACGTCTTCATTATATGGATACGTCAAGAACAATAACGCTAAAAAATACACCAAGAGTTATGTCTGAAGGTCAGGGAGGTATGCTTGATGTGGCGTTACCGCCCGATTATTTAAGCAGTGGCTGGATTTTTTTTACCTATGTAAAAGATATTAAAGGTGAGGGTGTGACTGTGCTTGCACGAGCTAAACTGGAAATTGACAGGTTTATAGATTGGCAAGAGTTATTGGTAACCAGGTCTGCAGCAAGTACTGATTATCATTTTGGCAGTCGAGTTACCTTTGATGAAAAAGGTCATGTTTATTTTGGTGTCGGTGACCGAGGTGAGCGACCTAACGCACAGAACCTTATGAATCATGCAGGTTCTATTATGCGTTTAAATCTTGATGGCACAATTCCAGATGATAACCCGTTTAATAAAAATGTATCCAGTAATAAGCCTGCAATTAAGACGGCGTTGGCATTACCTGAAATTTGGAGTTATGGTCATAGAAACCCGCAGGGAATGGCGTATGATTTCGAGAATAAACGTCTGTGGTCAAATGAGCATGGGCCTAGAGGTGGTGACGAGATTAACCTGATTTTACCTGCGAGTAATTATGGCTGGCCTGTTATTTCATATGGTAAAGAATACTGGGGCCCAGTTTCTGTTGGTGAAGGAACGCAGCGTAAAGGCATGAGTCAGCCGACTAAAGTTTATATACCTTCAATTGCTCCGGGCAGTTTATTACTCTATTCAAGCAACACTATGTCAGGGTGGAAAGGTAACCTGTTAGCCGGTGCATTAAAGTTAAAGCATATTAACCGCATTGTTTTAGATAGTGATGGCAAAGTCACTAAAGAGGAAAGGTTGCTCGAAGATATGGATGAGCGCATTCGAGCACTTACCCAGAGTCCTGAAGGTTGGGTCTATTTTTCAACTGATAGTGGGACGGTTTATCGTTTACGACCTTTAAACTGATATAAAGTCTGTGGGTTATTTTCGGCCATAAAACTAGCTTTATAACTAGTTTTTTAAAACCTGAATGTGTTTTTTATGCTGTTTCTTGATGGCTTTTATGCAGAGTTAACCAACAAGGTCATTACCGTTATTACTTAATCAAAGCTCCATCAGCAGAAGAACTTGCTTCACATGTTTTTCAATGATTCTATAGATATCTAACGGTAATGCTGTGATTTATCTATATTATGTACCCTGTTATAAATATCGAAATGGGGTTGTGATGTAATTTGTTTAAGCATTAATATTTACTCTATAATGAAGAACGAATAGCATCAGCTGCACGTTGTGTTTCTAACATTATTAAACCCAGATTGCTTTCCGTTTTTGTCATCACAGCAAGTACAGCATGATCACCTGCCGTAGTAAGTAATAGATAACCTCTTGTGCATTTCAGTAGCATTTGTTGTAAAACACCTTGCTCAAGATGATTTGCAGTTTTATCACATACTGTTTGCAACTCTGAGCACATAGCACCAACCTGGTCAGGTTCAATAACCGTACCTAGAGATGCCATAGTTAAACCGTCTTGAGTCGCTATCATTGAAAGCTGTACTTCCAGGCAAACTCTATGCAAGTCTTCCAGAATCTCATTAAGTTCTTCTGTGCCACCTGTAGACAATGAATTTACAGGTTCAATTAACATGGGTTGTATGGTTTCTTTGTTACTCATGTACATATCTCCTGGCTAGTGATGTAAGTAACCGTGTAAAAGCTGGAATTTCCAGTCTGGACTTACCACCTATAGCTAATATAAATTTGAACGACCCCAGGCAAATATATTGAGTTCTCACATGCATTGCTCCCCAATGCATAGTGATGCCCCATGACTTTCCGTTGTATAAATCCATGTTACGTAGTCTCGAAATTTCATTAATTGATAACAAACGTGATGCACTTGCTGCAAGATAACCGGCTTTTTCTTTGTCAAATCCTCTACTTGATAACAACAGTCCTCGAGCATCGGCCAGTAATATGTGCCCTGTCGATGATAACTCTGATAGTTCATTGAGAAATTTACTCTGATCATTGTCATCATATAAAGAATAATTTTCATCAACATTCTTGAGCCAGCCAAGATCAATCATTTTTAATACCAGCTGAGTAAGTTTTTTCTGCGATAAACCTTTCCACAGTAGCAACTGTTCCATTGATAATGATTTCTCTGCACTCTGCATTAATATATAAAAAAGATAATGACGAATGGCGCACGGATCTGCAGATGATATTAGATATATAAGACCTCTTGTATCTAAGACATAACTAGTAGACATAGACTCTGTTCCTTTCTCTAGTTCTGGCAATTATGTCGTTCTATCATGCGCATCACGTATCACGCACCATACAATCAGGACAATAAATGCTACCTAGCCTCAGGTGATATCGAACACGTGTACCTACTTCAATAGCCTTATTACAACTATCGCATAATGAGCCGCTATCTAGCTCTAGTTCCTCATAACCTTCAAGGGGTAGTTCAACACCGTTGACAACCTTATTCCATGGTTTATCTTTTACTATGTCAGGTCGAAATGCTTCTTCGATTGATCGCCATCGCTTAATTAAATATTCCGGTAATCCATTATTACGCAAACAGGTCTCCATAATGTTTTCGCGATAATCAAACAGCTCATCTGATATCACCATCCAGTGATGAGCGTTTCTAGGACGGTCACCAAAATACACTTTTTCCCCAGTAAATATTTGTCGTAGAAATAGATATACTTTTTCGATCGAACGTTGCTTGGTTATTTTGTCAAAAAATGGCGACAGTTTGGGGTCGTCATAAACAATAGTGTAAAAATCATCAAGGATTTTATTCAGTTTTTTTCCATCATCTAAAGCATCCCATATTTGCATGTCGGGTTCAGGATAGTCTATTTCTGAATATTCCTTGACTGAGGAATGAGGTGTTATTTCTTTAACATTGTCAGGTTCTTTAGAATAATTACGTTTTTCTCTTCGAAGATTTTTTAAATCAAAAGAATCGCAATATATATGCTCATCAGAAATACCTTTCTGAATAATCTTCTCATACAGTTCAGATACAAAATTTGAAGTTCCTACGAGATGTACCAGGCTATCTTTAAAATTGGAAGATGAATTATGAATTGCATCTAGTGCAGATAGAGGTGAAGTATCCGTGGCAGCCATCTGACCTGTCACACAGGGGAAATAATTTAAGTTTTTATGCTTTGTAGAAAGACCACTTAATTCATCATGCAAGTATAAATCTGAGAATAGTTTGGATTCATGAAATATATTTATATCTGCTTTATGACCCTGTGAAAGCACCTGTTTCAATACACTCATAACAGGAGCTAGACCAGTACCTTCTGCAATCAGTAAAAGCGGGGTGTCAGGGTTGTAATTATCAGAATGGTTTTCGCCCATTGGGCCTTGAATATCGACAGCATCGCCTTGCTGCAACTCGTCAAAGATCCAGTTACTAAGCTCACCGTTTCTCATGCGACTGACATGAATTTCAAGATAGTAATCTTCTGCGGAATGGCTTGCCAATGAGTATGAACGTGCTAACCCATCTTCTGGGCGGCATAAATTAAAAAACTGTCCTGCTTTATATGCTTCAATATTTTCACAATCTATTAATAGCTTGCAAACATTCTCTGACAAAAAATCTTTTTTATGAACAACAGCTGAGTGATATCGTTGATTATGCTCAATTTCCTGAATTTCCATGTCCTTAACAGGCCGGCACTGACATGGTAAAAAATAATTTTGATTAATCTGATTAGGTTTTAAACCAATTTGTGATTTTTCAGGTATATAGCTACTTGTACAGTGCAACATACAAACCTGGCAACTACCTTTCTGACATGAAAACTTTAGCTCCACACCCTGACGTAAAAAAGCCTGCAATAAGGTTTCATTATTACGACATTGATATGAATTGTTTCTGAAAAATATATTTGTCATAAATTATCCATAAATTCAATATTGATTTTGAGTTATGTAACTATTATCTAACTTATTGGCCAGGGTTAATTTATTGCTTCCATCACCAGTTTTATTTTTGCTGCAGTTTTTCTGGCCTCAATAAAAACCATGCCTAAATTTGCCGTAGGTTTAGTTGCTAATGCCAGTACTGCATCATTGCCTGCATAGACCAGTAACATTGTTCCCTTGTCGCCTTCAATCATGACCTGTTTCAAAGCTCCTCTGGATATTTCCTGGGCAGCCCTGTTTGATAGCGCCAATAATGAAGCACACATAGCACCGTATCTATCAGGGTCTACACCTTCATCTAGTACCCATGCCAATGTATAACCATCACCTGTAATGACTGCTGAAGCTTCTAACTCAGATGACGACCCGTTAAATGCTCTCAATATTGGTCTTAAACTTTTTGCACGAGTATCGTTTAATTCATCAATGTTCATACATTGACTCCAAGTATTTCATATGTTGTATTTCCGTGATTTTAAATTGTTTTATGAAATCAGGCTCATTCGATATACCAATGAACCCGATTACTTATTTTTACAATGCAGATTCAAGTGCTGGTATGGCCGCTCTGGATTTTGTCAGTACCATACCCAGGTTTGCAGACTTACGACAGACAAAAGCAACTACATGCTCTTCATTTACTTTACCGCGAATAAAAACGTGAATCAGGTTGTCACTATTAACAATCATTTCATTGAAATAATGTTTTGTATCTTCTACGCCACGGGATTTCTTAAACATGTTTTCTATAGTCACAACATTTGAGCCCTGAAACATATCTGATGTTGCCGCTGCCAGAAGCTCAAGTATTTCAGCCGGATGTGAATCTACTGTTTTAATTCCTAGCAACATACCTGTACTCAGATCTACATAGCCTGCTGCTACACATTCTGGTATGGAAGTTACAGCTGTTTGTAATTGTTGTTCTAATTGATTAGCCAAGATTTGTTCTCCTAATTAAGGGGTTGTTTTAAGTTTTATTAACGTTGATTTTTTCATTTAAAAAATTTATACACGTGCAGCTGGTTGTTTAGCAATGTGCATAGCAAAGTTTTGTAAAAACTGCACCTGCTCTTCAGATTGCACCCAACGTGGTTCAATTCCACGAACTGTTTCCAGTGAATCCATTGCATCTGCACCTTCCCATATTAAATATGTTGCGAGCACAGTACCGGTGCGACCAAGTCCTGCTCTACAATGAACGGCAACAACTTCATCTGCATTGATAGCATTATCAATATCCTGACAAATTTTTATTGCCTGTTGCATGCTCGGTGCACCCATGTCTGGAATAGCTTCCCATATGCCTCGTATTGAAAACTTATCTAGCACGGTCTTATCTACTGGTTTCATCATTAATGTGACAAGGGTAGTTACACCGACCTTCTTTAACATTGCCATGTCGTAATCAATCTCGTGAAATACACCTGGTAAAGGTGTGCCTGCTAACAAACCTCGCTTCAACCATAAAAATCCTCTTGGACCAAAACTTTCGCTAGGTGCAAGCTTTGCAACTTTAGGAATAGGTGGTGGTGTGGGTACATCTTCGGCTAGCTCTTCTGGTGGCGTACCGGGTGAAGGCACATGACATGAGCCAGATTTAACCCACTGCTTTGCTGGTGCTGTTTGGGGGTTGTTTATAAAATCTTCAGTGGGCTGCACTTCCTGTATATGGCCACCCGCAAGCAGTACGGTAATACCACCAAGTTTTCTTGCCTGGGTCAGGTTGTGTAAAACAATCAATACAGCACGTCGCTCACTTTCCTGTTTTATATAATCCAGCAATACATCGGCTTCATCAGCACTGATGCCAGTAGTCGGTTCATCCAGACATAAAAGACGAGGACTGGCAGCTGCCAGACGCAAAACTGCTAGATGACGTTGTTCAGCCAGGCTCAGTCCCATAACATTTTCCTGCAGCCTGTCCTTTAAACTGCCTAACCCTGATGTTTTCAGCAAACGAACTGCTAGATCTCGCTGTTGAGAAATATCCAGTGTGTGACGCTCGGGTAAATTATGAACAATATTTTCCAGTACATTAGCCATCATTAAACTTGCGCTCTGACTGACTAGTGCAGGTCTATTACCATCAGACAGTTGTTCACCGCAATACAATGCATTACCCCATGTGCGAAAAGAGGGATTTGTATCATTCAAACCAGCCAGTGAACGGAGCAATGTTGACTTGCCTGTTCCACCGGGGCCCAGTAAAACAACAACACCTCTTTCTGGTATTTGCAGATTTACTTCAGCAAGTACCATTTTTTCGCCAAAAGACGCACCGAAATCTTTTAACTGTAATAGACCTGGCATAGATTCTGTTGATATAACCATATTTAGGTAACTCAAAAATTTAACGTTTTAAACCGGGGTCAAGAACAGATAGTAATGCCATCAACAGCACCTTTATGTCCTTACGGCTACGCGCATCTACTTCAAATATCGGCACATGCATACCAAGCTCCTGAAGTTTTTTATGAAAGGTATACAAACCTGGTCTGGGGCTTAAATCCATACGTGAAACACCGATTACCACAGCATTTTTCAGAATAAAGTCTTTAAAGGAATCGAGGAAAAATTCCATATCTGCTAAAGGGTCTGTACGATCGTTATCGAGCATAATGACAAGGCCCATACCCCCTACCGTCAGTATGTCCCACATAAAACTAAAGCGCTCCTGCCCTGGCGTACCATAAAGATGTACCTTGGCGTTTTCGGCCAAATTTAAAACTCCATAATCCATGGCGACCGTTGTATTTGACTTACGTAATAAAACGTCATCTGTTGCATCAGCTTCGGTTTTTACAACTGGGATATCACTTATGCTAGATATGGCCGTAGTTTTGCCCGCACCGACGGGGCCGGTGAATATTATTTTGTGTTCCATAAAAGTATTACCAGACGTTAAATTCGAGAAATTTTATTTAATAACAAACTTAGTAATGCTTGATTACGATGAGGTTTGAGTGGCGGTTCTTCCGGCACCCGGTTAACAGCACGGGCAAGTCCAGCACAGCGCGCAGCACTGTAAAACTGATAGGCTTCTTCTTTATCAATTCTTAAAAAGCGGTATGCCAAAGTGATTGATGTCGGGTGATTTGATAACAGAGATGCAAGCTGCATCGTATTATGTGAATTGGGTAAGCGCGTCAGGTTGGGCCAATGCATCAGTTCCACTACATCGTCGCGATAACAGCCTTGCATAAGCCGCCCAGCAGAGATGTAAAAACCTGCAACCCACATAAGCTCATCAATATTACGCCCAATGCGACTTTTATCAGCCTTAAAATATTTTTCGTTTAGTATGCTTACTTTATAACTAGATATTGGGAATTGGCAAAACCGTTCCAGGTCTTCTGTATTGTCAAAATATTCGCCAGTAGATGACTGAATAATAATATTTCCAATACCAGAGATAGCGATGTGTATATCCTGAGTATTTTTTACTGCACGCTGGATGATATTTAACAGGTAATCATCAGGTGAAAAGAATTCCTCTTCAACCCGAACAGTCCGATTGCCAACAAAAGACATTGTACGACTCCATAGTATGTTTAATTTCAGAAGTTTTAATTTCCAACATATCTTTTTGACATTTATCTTTCTGGGTTTTACATGCTATTGACTATCACAAGGATTAGAACGAGTGATTTGTCATGATGATATTTAGCCAGTGCATTCTTATATACATCAGCTTAATAATCACATAAACAGTATAGTATCGTTTTTATTGTTTTTATCGTAATTATCGAATTAATTAATTATTGTCCGTAATTTCAATAACTTATATTTTAATATTTACCACTACAACCGCAGAAAACCGTTTGCAGAGCAAAACATACTTACTGATTGTTAATACGGATAATATGAGAATCAGCCAGTAACGATGACCGAATTAGCCATTAATCGTTGGAATATTGGCAAGTGAGTCTGCCTGTTTATAGATAATATGGAGAAAGCTAAGCATTCGATTACAGGACATATATTTCAAAGGTAGATAAATGAAATTTAAACGACTGACACAGATGAAAGAAATACTGGTCGCATTAGCTTAATTGTTGATTTCCATCACAGTGATGGAAACTAATACTAAAATTACACAGTAAACTTAAAACCTTTAAGAATTTAGGACTAACACTGGCTAATAGATTGCTATAATTCCTGATACAATTCCACTTTCCTAAAACAATGTTGAAAGGTGAATTGCATACAAGGTTAGATGATTTTGATAAGCCATTAATGACAAAAGAAAATAACATTATAACTACAATCTATTTCAACAAAAAATTATAAACATGAAGAGTAAGTAATGTCTGAAATATCTTTTAT
>Ga0209345_10000746_pt1 | contig 41456 bp, 58 predicted proteins | sample Cruoilmetagenom7_FD_187294 | JGI IMG/M metagenome (GOLD analysis project Ga0209345, IMG submission 187294) | Oil polluted marine microbial communities from Coal Oil Point, Santa Barbara, California, USA - Sample 7 (SPAdes) (version 2) | ecosystem: Environmental > Aquatic > Marine > Oil seeps ...
CTGTCGCTCGAGGGCTTGCTGTCGCTCGAGGGCTTGCTGTCGCTCGAGGGCTTGCTGTCGCTCGAGGGCTTGCTGTCGCTCGAGGGCTTGCTGTCGCTCTTCGCTTGTGATGAACCCCTCTTCTTCACAACACCAGCCTTAGCCTTGCTGACCGCACTTGCTGATGGCTTCTTTGGAGGCTTCCCTGTCGCCTTGCTCTTCTCCTCTGACGCCTTGACAGCATCGTCCATGGCCTGCTTCTGGTCATCAAGAGGGAGGGTCTTGAGTTCAAGAGCTGCAGTGAATGAGAGGTCTCCATCCCAAACCTGCTGTTGAATACTTGGATGCAGGGAAAGGACATCCACCCACTGACCGATCGCTTGCTTCGACACATCAAAGACGTCAGCGACTTCCCGAAGCACAAAACCATCTTCCATGAGTTCTGCAGCGAGTGTCACCCGGTCCTTGACTGATATCTCCCGCCGGTGCTCGTTGAGAGCCCCCTTAATAGCCTTCAGATTGGCATCTGAAGTGTTGACGAAGCTGATCCCGACCTTGAGCCTGACCCTATCTGCGTCGGTCTTGGCCCTGTCCCAAGCAAGGCGGCAAGCCCTGATCCTCCTCCTGCCATCGTCACAGTAGATCTTCTGCTCATCTCCCTTCCCAAACTTCTTGCAGACCACAGTCCCCACAAATCCGAGCTTTTCCATCACGCGGGCGAGAGTCTCAGAGGGAGGCTCCCGGTTGCTTGAGCCGTCATAGCACGGATGAGACGGCCCATCTTTGGTATCCAGGCCTGCAATCAGGATTTCATGAGGGCTAAATTTCGTTTTCATCGCTGAGCTTCCCTTTCGGAGCCCGATTATAGGGCTCATACAAAAAACGCAGGTTCCACCCTACGACAAAAGTCGTTGAGCGTCAACGCAAAGTTGCTTTACGCTTGCGATCATTGAGTGAGGTGTCTGACAGGATAAAATATTGACCAGGGCGCGGTCCATGGTTGCTCCACACAAACCAAGCATATTCAGTGAAATCTGTACCCCTGCCATCGAATGACGGTCTCTGAGGCAACACATAGACATCAGGGTACGTTTTCCTGAGAAACGCAGATCTTTTATCTGATCCTAGCCAGTTGAGCCGCAGGAGCATAGCAACAATGGGACTACGCACCAGAGATGCCTGTACGAAATCTATAGCTTGTGAAAACGGAGGGTTCGTGATTATGACATCAAACTGCCCCTTGGATGGACCTAATCCGTCAAGAGACGGACAGTTGCACCATGTGTAGTCAGATATCAGATCGGCATCACACTCTGGTCTGATATCCACCTTGGTCCAGCAAACATCATCCCTGACCTCGTTCACGGCCCGGACGATCGCTCCATCACCTACAGCTGGCTCCAGCCAGAAGCCCCCTGGAAGGTCCACAACTTCAAGGAGCCTGTGAACACACCACGAGGGTGTCGGGAAGAAGTCTATCCGCTTCTGATTATCCGCAAGCTTGGTCTTAGTCATGGCGTCAAGGTGTCGAGGTAGCCTTTCCCTCGCCCTCTCCGCACCTTCGGGCAACCATCAAACCCCACCCCGCTACTGGATCGCCTCTGATAGCAACGTTCACACAGTCCCCTTGCCCTATGAGAGCGTTCATTTGTTCCGCAATCACGACACCGTTGTGGTTTACCAAGCCCGCCCCATTCGCCATCACGAACCCTGGATATATAGTTTGGGGTATCTGCAGCGTTGAGAACCTCGATGATCCGATCGACGTCGTCAATGTCAAAGCCCCAGAGTCGTCCTCTGCCGCCATTACTTCGCTTCGCGTCAGCCGACGGGACACGACACTTATGAAGGTCCACGCCAGCGATCTTGGCTGCTATAACGATCGTCTTGGGTCCGTATCCGGTTTGTTCACAGACCTCTTTCATGGATATGCGCCCTCGCATAGGTCGCCCTAGTTTCAAAAGATCTGCATGCCAAATCACACCCCCAAAAGATCTTCCTAATCTCTTAGATATTGATTCAACGGTTGACTTACCCCACCTAGCAACCAAGATTCTTTCTTCCTCTTTTGTCCATCTCTTCCCGTGTCTTTGAGTCTTCTTCTTTCTTTTCATAGCTTATTGGACCTTCTTGAAGCTATACCTAAAACCATTGCGCCCACCCGGAAGAGGCTTCCCTATCGCATTAAGCTCCCTTCGTTCCTCCTCCCTTCTCAAGCGGCTTTCAAGCTGACGTCCCTTTCTCCTCTGTTCTCTGTCGAGGACATGGAGCGGTATCAGCTTCCCCCTTTCGTTATGCGGTTGCATACGACCGGCCCAGTAAAGCCCACAGCAACAAATTCCAGCATCACCATAGTGATCCGGTCTCCATCCCACACAAAGATCATTCTCGCCCATAGATCAGCCCTTCCCCTTCTTTGGATTCAACAATAGCTTCATCCGTCATTTTCTTTTCTCTTCCCTTCCTAGGCCCCTGAGAAGCTCTCAGAATCTCGCTCTATTCCCGTTGGTGATCCTGTCCAGAACAGTCCTACCGCGCCTCACAGACCTGTTGACGGAGCTTCTGTCCCCATCCTCCAACCCTTCAACGAGATCTTGAAGCGCTTCAAAGATCTCAGGATACCTCTTGATGATCATGAACGAGTATTCAAGAAACTTGATCTCTCTCTCGACATAAAACCTAGCACCAATAGAACAACCACCCGGACCCGTTCCAGCTGCCATCTGGTTTTGTAGATGTTGCAATCGCCTGTCGCCAGCTTCATACAAATCATCAGACGAAACGACCCGCTCCTGATTACCATTCATCCAAGATCTCCTTCCATTCGATTTGAGTAGACTCCACTACCTTCTTCTTTCCGCCCTTCCTGTCCTCGTAAAGCAACACATCAGACAGAACATCTGGATATCTGGAATGCCTTTCAGCTAGTCTCTGAATGTCCTCATTATTGGTTGGAGGACTGGACGCATGGAAGCCGTACTCTGTGCACGCAAATATCAGCAGCTCATAGGCTTTGTCCTCGTCTCCAGACAGTTGGCAATGCATGGCAGCACGGAGAAGATGCTCTATGCTCCCCCTCGCCCTTGCCTCACACAAGAGAACATCACCTCTCCACTGACCGAAGAGCTTCAAAAGTCGCTTGGTTTCCTTGGCGAGATCTTCCTGACTCTTGCCTTTGGCTTGCATGATGATTTCAAGCAATTCTAGGTCATCACTTGGTAAATCGGCATACCTCTCCGGCGCTACAGGTCTTGAAAACAATTTGAGATGAGGAACCGTCATCCTACGGTGTACACCAGCTAGTTTTTTCTCCCGATTATTCCCAAGTGGCGTGTTTTGGATAACGTCGATGATCTTGAAGAGATCAGCAACTCTTCGCTTTTCTAATTTCCCGTTGGATTCGGTTGAATTCTTCAACCTCTCCCTCCTTCCTGGCTTCATCTGACTTATCTTCGAGTTCCTTGATCTTCCTGGCTACATCAAGAGAGGCGACATTTGAAGAACCCTCGCACCACTCTGCTTTCTCCAAGAGCTTCTCAACTTGATCATCAGACCTAAACATCGTCTTGGGCCAGTCATATCTAGTATCCTGGGGATTCGCTCCTGAATAGAAAGGGTCTTGAGTAGCCCAGAGCGTGATGTGTTTGAGTTGCTCGATACTGAAACTTGCCAGGCGAGATCTTATGACAACGATTCGATTCTTGGTTAGTTTTGCCCTCGGTCTCTTTGTAGTTTCTCGCCAGTGCTCAAAGACCTCTTTGACCTCTTGCATAGATGGACCAAGGAGTGCTGATGGAGCCTTGGAAGCTTCCTTGTGTGTTCCACCCTTGGATATCCGATCTAGCCACTGTGAGCCCTTCTGGAGCCTCTCGGATGCATTCTTGGAATCAAGGCTGTTATCGAGCACGCCTTGGACGATCTTATTCATGGCAAGCGCAAAAGAAACCTTCTGTCTGTCCGTCATACCAACCCTTTCAGAGCTGCTCGATCAGTGATCTGTTTGCTTCCAGAACCTTGCCGAGCAGCTTGTCATACCTCCTAAGGGTATCACAGTTCCATTCGGTCAAGTAATAGGTCAGTTCTGACTCGTCACGAATGATTACTGTGTATCCTCCGTCGATGCAATCCACGCATCTAGGTGGATTGAGAAGGTTCCAAGCCGCTTCGTTGTCCGACCGATCTATCAACTCAGAACCCCTACAGATCTCGCTGATAAGCCTGTCGACTTGTCGTATCAAAACAACTTCACTGAGTTCTGCTCTGATAGCTTGTGACCCCTCAAGATCGATGGATAGTTGATATCCACCATCTTCCACACCCAGCCATACAGGAGCCCTCAGGTGGAGATGACAAAGATCGAGAAGTCTCATTACTTCCTTATTCATCTTGGTTCGTTCCTTTCTCCACCCGGCAACAAAACGGCTCTTCGACTTTCATGGGAGGATCTGAAGAGAACAAAACCCCTGGGGACAGGCGATCAACTGTTTCTTCACAATAGGATTTGTGCTCCTCTATCCCTACCGCCCTTCGCCCATGGTCTATCGCAGCTCTGAGGGTCGTTCCTGAGCCACAGAATGGGTCCAGCACGACATCTCCGGGTTGCGTCAGATTGGCTACCAGCCAGGCCACATGCGTCAGGTACCTGACAGCAGGATGACCCTTGCCACGCCTGCTCTTCCATCCGATAGAAGACCGACTAGCAATCTTCTTGCCGGGGATCAGGGTCATTCCATCTGGTGACTCGTGAGACCCGAACACATAGGCTATGTCTCCACTGTTCAAGACAGTTCCACTATATTTTGGCACAGAATATTCGAGGTTACATTGCCTCACAAATGGCATGCTCTCCGGGATGGCTCCGAGTATCCTGGGATCGCTTTGACACCCGAGGTGGATCACAAGGCGCCTGGCAAGCCTGGCAAGATCCGGACATACGGAAGCAAAGAGAGCAAAAGGAGAATGGCACTTCCAAGAATCCAGGAGATCCTTGGGTCCATTGGGCCACGGTGGATCTGTAATGACGACAGTGTGTGCAGGATTGAGACACATCTGATTGAGAACAACTCTCGCGTCACCATGATAGAGAGTCACTCCTGCTTGCTCATGGAAGGGCTCAATCATGGCTTCACCACCGGGAACTCTCTGATCAGGAGATCTTCTCGAGTTTTCACCTTCCCCGGTGATTGCTTGAAGAAAAATGGAACCCCAGCATTGAAACATTGATCCCTGATGAGACGAGCCCAAACAAACCACCAGCCATCCATACCTCGAGGCTTGGGTCCGGTCTCGCCCCCACATATCACCCAATCAATGCCCGTTGGGGCACCTACAGTGAAGGGCAAAGAATCTTCGACATAGCCCTTTTTTCGGCGTAATACATCAATTAAGATCGCATTGAGTCGATCACCGTATGGAAGACGAGAGAAGTCAATGGGTCCGAGGAGTGGCTCACAGCTTACAAACCGAATAGCAGCCGGGGCATGGATCAATGATGAGATACGCTCGTCAGCGCGCTCCTGGTTCTCGGCTGTAACGCCAAGCCAAACATTGGGCAGTGGCCATCGCGCGTTAGGATGCCTGATGTATTTTGATACATGCTTGCTAACATGATGGAGAAAGAGCTGATGAATTCTCCACTCTCTAGTGTCTGCTGAGAATATTCTCTTTCCATCTCCCTCTCTCTTTTCTACCCACTTGAACCACTCTAACATCCTCTCTGGCCTCTTAGTGAGGACTTGAAAGATATGCTGTGGGCACTGCGCCATAACCCCGAAAACCGATGCTATGAACATATTAGAGATGTCTGCATGAAAGAGATCGCCCATTGAACAAACAAAGATCTTTCTTGGCTTCTTCCATCGAAGTGGAACTTCAAGTTTGTCTGGGTGTGGCGTAACGTCAAACCCTGAGCCCTGAGGGTACCCAAAGCGCCCGTTGAGCCGTCGCGCCATCCTTTGAGCATAGCAATTCTGACAGCCCTCTGAGGTCGGCTCACAGCCCGTCACAGGGTTCCACGTTTCATCCGTCCATTGAATCTTAGTACTCATGACTTCACCACCTTGAAGCTGATCACCCAGACCCAGGGAGAAGCCTCCCAATCCCTATCAAGCCAAGTCTCGATTGCTTTCCTCGTTTGTGTTCCGTTTCCATGGATCTTTTTCCACAGAGTTTTGTATTCTTCCCTTGATGAAACTCCCTCAGCCTTGGCGTCTGACTCGGTGATGTCGTGGAGCCGCTCAATCCGGATCTCAGTGATTTCGAGAGTGATTCGTGAAGCTTCACGGGGGCAAAAGATAGACTGCAAAAAGTCTCGTTTCCATCGCCACGGACAACCCCACGATTTATCTGTTGCTGGCTTCGTCACATAAACCCATTGGCCATCAGAGGAATATGTGGCAAATCGAAGGAGGGACGGACTCATACCAACCTTGAGCCCTTCCTTGACCCACAGACTATCACCGACAATCCCATAAGGGCATAACCCCGATATCTGATCTTTACAAACCCTATGATTGTCCGAATTTAGACCATGTTGCCAGTCACCCTTGATGACTCTCCTGGTTTGCGTCTTGCGACCAGCCATGATGGCGCGCACCATTTCATCAGTAAACGGAATAGGTCTCTCTGTCATGATGTCTTCCCTTCCTAGTTCCAGATACACGTGAGAGGGCGGACAGAAGCGCTTTACTTGGCTTTGATGGCTACCAGGAGCCGTCCTTTGATATCGGCTTCAAGGGCGTCGAGGAGCGCGCTGACGCCTTCATTTGTGATCCCCTCGGGAAGCTTGCTGATAAGCCCCCTGGCCTGGCAGACGCGCCGGTGAGCGACGAGCACCGAATCCACCAAGCTGCTTTGCTTGTCGGATTTTCTGGCATCGGAGAGGTATCCCCTGGCCTTGTTCACGTTTTCTTCAATGACACTGATCGTTCTGATTCTCTCAGCCATGGCTATTTACCACCTTCTATAAACGGAAGTTCCTTCTGGTCGGTAGCCCCCATAGTCTTCTCGAAGGTCTCAAGGGCTGCGTCATGCTCAGCTTTGGCATGGATATAGTTGGCTTGACCGTCAGACCTCTTTCTCTTCAGAAGGTGATGAGCCCTCTGAATCTTCTCGAGAGCCTTCACAGCGCTCTTTCCATCATGGCTGGCCTTGATAGTATCCTCCATATCTTCCAAGGCCTGTTTTGGTTCGCTCAACTTCTTGCTGTTCGCTGTTTTGAGGTCGCGCTCTTTGTCTTTCCACTCCTTGAATGTTTCCCTGACTCGCTTGAGCTCTGCTTCCGCCCCAAACTCGTCATCAACAACAGTCAGAGCTGATTCTTGATTCTCTGCTTTCTTCGCCATGGTGTCTCCTTGGCGCCAGGGCCTCAGGGCTCGTTGATGCCTGTCATGGTGTCGATGATCCTACTATCCCTAACAGCTCTCCTGACCCGTCTCAGGAGCACCGGGGGCTTATAGTTCTCATCAAACCCAACAGCTTCAGCAACTTGATCCATCAATTGGTACATGAATTCTTTGCTGCTTGCCCTTTTTTTACACTCCTTCTCTAGAATAGATGCTCTGGTTCTCGCCTCGTTCAATTCCCTTTCGTGATTGACAGAAATGATCCGACTAGCGTCTTCCAGAGTTCCAGCCAAAGCCTTGGAATTGAAGATCTCCATGGATTGATCGGCGATCGTTTTCTTCAGTTCCTCAATTCTCTTCTTTGTCTTTGCTGTAGATTTTTTCTTGAGAGCCTTCTCCACCTCTTCCTTGATGTCACCTAAAGTCGGGGGGTATTCGCTCTTGATATTGAGTTTGTCCTTCATTTCGATCCGGAAAGCCATAATGTCTGGAGACTCGGGAGCCTTGGCGTTTTGTCTATCCCTGAGAGCAGCTCCATTGACATAGTGTTTGATTGAATCCCATGGAAGGAGATGGCCATCTTCACTGATCGCCGATGAAAGCATGGTGCGCCACTTGAGATCGCAGCCACTAAGTTCTTTCTTTAGACCGTCAGTGACATCATGAAGCTTTGCAAGAATTTTGCGCTGCTCTTCATCGGTGGCTTTGAGCTTCATGACCTCACGAAGTATCTCCCTCGAGTCCAAGCGACATTTTCCGCCATCCCCAACCAAAACCTCAGTGATTGCTGTTCTGAAACCCTTATCCACCATAGTTTCATTGATTGGTATTTCCTTGACTCCAAGGCAACTCTTGGCATGAAGCTTGATTCCTTCCTCGATCTCGTTCCATTCCATCACTTGAATTGCCTTATCAGAAAATGGATTGAGGCACCGAGTCAAAGAGGCTCTTCTCTCTATATCTTCGTAGTCTGGCGTTTCCCGGCTCTCAGAGCGCCTCTGACGGCTCTCCCGGTTTATCCTTACTATGGTTTGCCTTGCCTCTTCGGACATCTCCTGGATAGTGGTTGCAGCCATGGCCAGCTTCTCTTCCCATTGTTCCCAGTTCATCATGGTTCCTCCCTAGTAAATCCATCCAAAGCATCGCAAGACCTTCACGAGACCATAGAGGATCATCAGGACGACTAACGCACCGATAAACGCGATGCTGGATTCAACGGTCTTGGTCACGAAAGTCTTCCATCGCGTCAAGTCGAAGGAGTACATCGTGGACAGACCCAACGACATTCTCTGATCCGGCCATGAGATACATCAATTCAGGTTCATTCTCTTCTTCGAGCAGGACGACACAGTATTTGCCATCGTTGGCGGCCCATCCAAGCTCAAGGTGAGCACTTTTCCCGCAAGGCATCACGAGGACACAGGCATCGCATTCTTCAAGCGCCTTCATATCGGTGTTGAAAGCCCTGATCGCAATCGGATGTTCTATAATCCTGCGAGCATCGGTGGGGGAAAGGTTCTCCCACCATGGTGCAAATTGAGACCAGGCAAAGCCTGTACTTTCAGGTGGATTTCTGAAATCGTAAACCTCATGACCTGCCGATCTCAAGGCTTTGACAACTTCCGGTTGACGAGCACAGCGCCAGCTTGACGCAACGTAGATATTCATGAGTTCTTCCCTTCCGAGCCTTCATTGTGTACGACGAACAGCGTAGGCGTCAAGGACCATAGACCGTCAGTGGCTTATCGGCCCTTCTTGCGAGCGCCATGGTGCTCTTCGTGCCACGCGACCCACCGTCCCAGAAGGCTATGATGGAATCTGCAGCCTTGACGACCTCTGCATTCCTGATGGGTCCTGCGGCCTTCCCATAGCGTTTCCAGTCTGCATGGTATACCTCGACATCAAGACCACGAGATCGGGCTGCTTGCTCTGCCCAGGTGTCTACACCCTGGGCGCCGCCGCTGACCACGATAGTTCCCTCTGGTAAGGCGCGAACATAGGCTTCCACGCGACGCCGATTCGGATAGCCCCTGCTACCAACGATGGCGATTCGACTCATGATGACTTGACCTCTTTCTTCCTGGCGTATCTGATGCGCCCCTTGATGCGCTTCTCTTCAACTCTGAGGGCTTCTATTTTCTTCTCGAGTCTTTCCTTGTCGTTCCTCAGTCCCTTGACTCCTATGATCAGCCTATTCCATTTCCGCGCCATGATAAGATGCGCTTCGAATGGGTCTATCTCATTACCACAGCGCTTACATACCACTGTCCGTGAGTCTTCGTAGAGAACGAATGGGGTATGGGTACAAAAGTTCTTTTTCGCCCTATTCCTGATCGTGACTGGAAGGTCTCTAGACTCGAAATCAACCTTGATCACCTTGCTGTCATCGTCTGTCACTTCAACCCCTATGCATCCCATGGATCTGTTGACTGCGGATTGTAGGCGTCATCATCCAATGGAATCGTCTCAAGGCCCTTCGAGGTACGATGGATTCGATTCCATTGGATGATGACGCCTACACAGAGGCTCTTTCTTTCCTTCAACCCGGATCGATGGAACCTTGTCAGGATTGAACTGCAAAGGCATACGACAGGCCACACAGTAGCCGTGCATCATCATGTAGGACATCACTCAAGCCCTTTCCTCACTAGCTCAACCCAGGCATCCTCGATCTCCTTTTGGATATCATCATCAACATCATCCCAGGCTTGCCTGAGTCCACGACGATCGGTCATATCAGCAAGGATCGCCTTGATGATGTTGTGAGATGTTTTGGAGAGCCTCAGCTTATCAAGCTCCATCACAGCCCTCACAGCCCTTGCCTGAGCCGCAGCAAGCTCTTTCTCGATCTGATCACATTGATGAGTCATCGACCTTTTCCTTCCTCTCACACAGAAGAATATTCAACACCTCAGTCATCTGTTCATACGCTCCGAGTCGTCGATTTGATGAATCAATAGTGTTGTCGAGACGCTCAGGATCGTTTATCTCCAGGATTTCAACAGCGTGTAATCCATCTACGAGGCGACTCACCGTAGTGAGACGACGACGATCCAACAGATTCGCTCTTCTCCTCTCCTCGCATTCACTCACAAGCCCTGTCATACACCGGATGGAAGCATCAATAGTATCTTCACCAGGAACCTTCTCAACGTCGTGGTTGTCACGAATGTAAGCAGTGAGTACACATAGCCTCTCGCTGTTATAGGCAGCAATACGACTCAGTACACCGCAGGCATCCCTCTCCCTCTCAAGGGCGATCTGTAACTCTTCGATCTGATTACCGAGATCAGCTTTCCTTTCTCTGAGACCAACAATCTCCTCTTGCAGGCAATCGCTCTCTCCACCAGTTGTTTGCACAGCATCCTTTTCATCTCTCATGTCTCTTTTCCTTTCCTCTTGCCACACCCCGCCTAAACCGTGGCTTGTCCATTATATGGAGCTTCACGCCAAAAACTTAGTGGTACCCCTTCTCCGTCTCTCCCCCTGCCACTTGAGGGGAGTCTAGCTCAGGGGGCTATAGGTGGAGAAGCTCCCCCCTCATATAGTCTCCCATGGGCCGGGTTTTCGCATGGGCTGCTTGTCCAGTCATGAGAGGGGAGGGCCACCGGCAGCCATTTATATTGACCAACGCACACTGCCCAAGCGTCATGTGAAAGGCGGTGGGCAAACCTGGACCCCAACCCTGCCAGCTGGTCTACAGCCTTATCAGGGGGCTCTGAGGAGCATGTGTGGGGATTTTCCAGAGTTCCCGGTAACCTTTCTGCCCGGCAAGTTTCGAGCTGCCAAGCAAGGGACAGAGTACACCGGTTCACGGCATGATTGCAAGTGGGCTGATTTAGGGGCTTAGATGGACGAATGCCCCACGGCTCGAATCATGGGGCATTCAAAAAGGTTACCGGGTATGGTATGACGATTCAATTATGGTGATTACGCTGAGGAGCGTCAAGGACAAAAACGCTGTTCATCGTAAAAAAGTCACTGCTCGTGCTCTTCCTCGTCATATGTGGCATCGACGGGGTGAGGGACATCGTCATGGACGAAGACGTAGCCCTGAAGCTCGCCATCCTCGTCAAAGACCGGCTCACCTGCGAGCTCGCGCTTGCACCAGAGGCACCAATATGAAGCTCTTCCATAGCAGGGCATGACTACCTCGAATGAAAGTGACTTTGCTTGAAAGAAAAAGGGCTCCGACCTTTCAGGCTCCCTACCCACCGCGCGGATGGATAAGGTTTACCGTAATGGGTCGAAGCCCTCTTGCCCTGAAGCCCTCTTCTTCTCCCGAGGTCCTTAGGCCACTCGGGAAGGCTCGGTGCCAAGCCCTATGCCTTCCCCGAGCGGACCCGTCGGTCTCTTGGATGATAGCTGGGAGTTGGCCTTATGAAGCAAGCCTGACACCTCTCAGAGCCCTGGTCAAGCTATCTAATGCAAGGGGCTTCCACCCTTTGCCCACAGGCGTCATAGCCTTGATCAGAGGCTCTTCTTGAGCTCTCCTGTGGTCTGGAGCCTTCACAAGGTGGTCCTGGGCTTCACCAGGGTGCAGTTTTCCAGCTCCAACAGCATGGCTGATCTCGCCACCTCTCGCTGATCCAACTGTTGCTGATGATACACCTCAGGGCTTGCCATGTCTACGCTATTCATCGTATGATGGGTCTCAGCGCCTCTCCACTGAGGCCAGGAAGGGAAGACAATCATAGGGAAGACAACCATGAGGAGAGTATCGACTGAAACACAGGTAGGCAGCGCTGTTTGCGTCGCTACCCCGCTGTCCGATGGAACACACTCGCTACATCTTGGCCGGATCGTCGAGGTGACTCCGACAGAGATATGCCTTGAGCAGGTCACCTGGGTTGGGGCGACTGGTCGTCACCATAAGTTTTTTGCCGGTGATTACGACAAAAACACGGAGCTGGAGGTTTACCCTCCGACCATTATCAAGCGGCTGCCCAGGTGGGGAGACGAGGTCACCGACTGGCCGTACCCTCTGCCAACGGAGAGCCGGTGACGAAGAATGAGTACTTGGTCCTCGGCGACTATCTCCAGGAGATGGGGCACACACCATCGATCCTAGCCCCATACCTTGTTGGCCGATCATCCCCTCATTTGAGCGAGCTACTCGGTCTCAGGGCGACGAGGACGTGGACGAGGACTGGGACGAGGACGTGGACGAGGACGAGGACGTGGACGAGGACGAGGACGGGGACGAGGACGAGGACGAGGACGAGGACGTGGACGGGGACGGGGACGTGGACGAGGACGGGGACGTGGACGAGGACGTGGACGAGGACGAGGACGTGGACGAGGACGGGGACGAGGACGAGGACGTGGACGAGGACGAGGACGAGGACGGGGACGAGGACGGGGACGGGGACGAGGACGGGGACGAGGACGAGGACGAGGACGGGGACGAGGACGGGATAACCGCCACGGAGATCGGCCTCTCGCTAGGAAGGGAAGACAATCATGAGGAACTCGTATCACCTGAAAAACTTGTTCATCAATGAAGATGGGGAACTCGTATCAAAGACAATCGACGGTACTCTTGAGCAAACACTCAAGGACGAGAGAGACTCTTTTTTATCAACGGCTTTGAGTTACCTAGTCGACGCTTATTTTATCCAGAAGGCTATGGATGGGGCTGAGGTCAAAACACACGACCGGATCAAGGCGTTTGAAACACTTCAAGAGTGCCTTGATGAACTAGTTACCAAAAACTTCGTCTGAGGAAGGGAAGACATCATGACACCGCTCTTCATCCTAGAGAATAGCAAGAAGATCAAGGCGCTGGAAGAAGCACTGGGGGTCGCTTTGAATCGTATCGAAGCCCTTGAGAAGGGACATGAGCAACTCCCAACCCGGATCGAAGATCTCGATAAGCCGGAATCTCATTTGAGGGGAAAGACATACGATGGAACCAGAGATCCAAATCATCGCTAACATACAGGGATTCACATCAGTGGAGTATCGAATCTGGTGAGGGCGATGGGCCATGCCAGGGTCCGTGCTGTAACAAACGTGATTGAGATCTTCATCAGGTGGGCCAAAGAAGCCCAATCACATGGTGCTCATGAGGAAGCCAGGGTGCTTTTCTGTTTGGTCCTGATGATCACCGGGCAGTCCCTTTTGAAGGAGCCTGAACAGCCATGAGAAACAGTGTAGAAGAGTTCTCAATGGGCGATGCTGACGAATCCGTCAATATCTATCGCCATGGTGCGGTCGAGAGCATCGTCAGAGAGCTTATCGGTAATGACGACTTTGACGCCGATCCCGCATGGAATATCCAATATTATTACCATGGGAGGCACAAGAGTTGCCCCCTCTCTGAATACCTGAAAATGATCGGAGCCCGAACACATTGGGGGTTTGCGAGGTCCAAGGGTTCACAAATTCCATCTATACATATTTGGTTCACCGAAAATTGTACTTTCTCTGACCTCCTGTCCATGCTGGCCCATGAATACGCTCACATTGAATATCCAGATCATTGCAAGGCTCCAGATGCACCCTACATAAATGACCCTGAGAAGCGCTCGAACAGCTATGCGGACGTTGCCATCAAGGCCTGGAAAACAGCCAAGGAACTATGGAAGGGGGCTTCACGATGACAAGTGACTTTGCGATCGGTGATGAGATCATTGTAGAGGCTACTGGAGAAAAGGGCAAAGTGATCGATATTCAGATGAGACATAACCCATATCTATACTTCATCCTGATCACGGACCGTGGGGAGAAGTTTACCGCTTGGTTCTTCGCAGCTGACCTCATGAGACCTGATGAGGTCTTTTGAACTCATGAAACCAAGATCTCAAAGGTGGTCATGAATGGCTTGGCTCTATGTGCCGGGGTTGGAGGTCTTGAACTCGGAATCAAGCTCGCCGGCCCAGGATACCGAACCGTTTGTTATGTCGAGGGGGAAGCCTATGCCGCCAGCATCCTTGTTTCGCGCATGGAAGATCAGACCCTGGATACAGCGCCTATCTGGTCTGATCTTCGATCCTTCGACGGCCGCCCATGGCGTGGACTCGTGGATATCATCACTGCGGGATACCCATGCCAGCCGTTCTCGGCGGCAGGCAAGCGCCGAGGTGCAGACGATCCTCGCCACCTGTGGCCAGAGGTGGCGAGGATCATCGCCGAGACAGGGCCTGCTTTGGTCTTCTGTGAGAACGTCGGCGCTCATCTGTCCCTCGGCTTCGAGCAAGTCAGCGAGGACATGGAAAGCCTGGGTTATCGGGTTGCGGCTGGAGTGTTCACGGCGTGGGCTATCGGCGCGCCCCACATCCGGGAGCGGCTCTTCTGGCTCGCTACCTACACCGACGTGTGCCATGGAGACGATCCAGGACATGGAGCAAGCGCGCTATGCGGGGGACGACCCGAGGCGGCCAGCCTATCGGGACTGCCTGCCGACCCCGACTGTCCACGGCAACCACAATCGCAAGGGGGTGAGCCCAACATCTGGCGACGGCCTGGCCGTCGCACTGGAACGTGGGACTGGCGGGAGGCTCCACCCGCCGTTTGTGGAGTGGATGATGGGGTGGCCTGTGAATTGGACCAGGGTGTGAACTATGAACGGTGGAGAGAGGAAGCGATGTGCTCATTGTGGGGAGATCATTCTGAACAAGAACTGGAAAGTGGCGAAATACTGCTCCCGGAAGTGTTCTGGGGAGAGCGCAAAACACAAGAACCCCAGCAAGGACGCGATGAGGAAAAGGGCACAACGATCGGTACCCCTGGACCGGTGCGAGGTTTGCGGTACGACAGAGCGGCTTCAGAGGCATCACCCGGATCTAGCCAAGCCGGACACGGCGATCGTGCTCTGTCAGGGGTGCCACACGACGACGCACACCGACGGGGGAACATGGGGGAAGGGACCGGAAAAAACGCGTGTGTGTGTGATCTGCGGCGCGACGTTTTTCCACGGGAAGACAACCACAAAGACGTGCGGCCCGAAATGTCTCGTCGAGTTAGGAAGAATGAATGCTCGTCGTCGATGGGATGCCAGCGAGTGGACCGGATCAGAGCCTGTGGAAACGGAGTCGTACCGCAGGTGGCTGCACGAGCATTCGTTGAGTTGCTTGGTGAATTGCATGAGTGATGAAGAATGAAACCTCGCTCACAGTCCTCCGTTATCGTCCATGACAGCCAAGGGAGGCCAACCTATCCAAGGGTCAAGACTTTCAACAGAGCCCCATCTGAGTGCCAATGGTGCGGTCAACTGCTAGCTCCTGGTGATGGCCGCGTCTGGTGGTGTAACCCCTCCAATGCTGTCTGCTCTGACCCGAGCCATCAGATGGAAGGCGGTCCACATATTTCATGTGATGGTCGATGTGATTCTGAGCTTTACCCAAGTCTGATCCAAAAAAAGGTCAAGGAGAAACTCCGGGAGCTCAATGATGTGTTCAAAGTCCTTTTCCTCATGAAATCTGTCCGGAGATACCGAGCATCCCTCGATACCAAGTCCACCTTACCCGAGAATCCATCCTCAGCGCCTTCTGAGCCCGTCCCCCGCACATCGACACCTCTGGAAATTGAAAGCCCTGAGACCCCATTGGCGGCCCAGGAAACGCATATCCATGAAACTTTCGGGTCTACAAGGATCAAATGCCATGCGATCCTTGTGAAGCTCGAAACTGGTCAGCGTCCAAAAGAATGTTCTAGCCTTATGGTCGCCTTCAAAGCCGGAGCTGGAACCATGATCTATCAATGTGGGTCATGCAGGGCTATTGCTGACGTCAGATCATGCTGTGGTCTCCGTGAAACATGTGAACCACCCAACTACTCGCCGGCGAACACGTGCCCTTCCTGCGGCCGGGAGCGCCTCCCTAAGCGCAATATCTATGATGAGTACGAGATGGACGTTTGCCTCAGGGACGTCCTCCTGAATCCAACTGATCAAGAAATGATCGAACACGAACACGCAATAGAGGCCGAGAAAGCCTCATAAGGAGACCGAGATGGACAACACATACACGAAAAAGCCCGTAGCAATCGAAGCCTATCAGATGACCACTGATAGGCGTCAATATCCTATGGATTGGCCTTCATGGCTTTTCCAAGCTTTTACACTCAAACCAACAACGCCAGGTTCTATATATGCAGCCAACCCCCACGACGACGAGAGCGAATTGATGATCATGACACTAGAGGGTGAACACCGGGTTAGCTTTGGTGACTTCATCATCAAAGGCGTCAAGGATGAGTTGTATCCATGTAAACCAGATATCTTTGAAGCAACCTACTCGAAAGGCTCTGATACTCACGACACTGAGCGTTTGTTCGTGCTTCTGGTCAAAACCATCATAGAAGAGTCGTATATGTCAATGGAACAATCCGATCATCTGGAGATTGAATTCCATAGGTTGGAGGCCACCGAGCGTATGTTAGCTGAGGAGAGCAAGGAGGATTTCGGGCACCGACAGTGTGAACTTGATTTCACGGCTGACGTGTATGAAGCTCTGGGTCAATTGATGAACTATCGAAAGTTGCACGGCTAAGAAAGAAGGAAACGAGATGGACGTTTACCTCAGGGACGTCCTCCTGAATCCAACTGATCAAGAAATGATCGAACACGAACACGCAATAGAGGCCGAGAAAGCCTCATAAGGAGACTGAGATGTACAAGTGTCAGCGATGCCAACGAACCGTAGGGCCAAACATACCCGACCATCGGTTCAACTCCGAGACTATGGAGGTAACATACCCAGAGCGATATTATGAGGACAGAGACAATCTCATTCATGATCGCGGTGGGAGTTGGTATGAGACTGTTGAGACAGTCAACCTCGGTAAGAAGAGGGTATTCCCCAAACCCCCAGAGATGTTGGAGGCTACCCAATGAACAGCCAAAATGAGAGAGAAATCCATGAATTCGTTGACTGGTGGTACTCTGACATTGGGCACTTCGTCAGACTGAAAGAAGGGGAAGAAGCTGGAGGTATCCAAGTCAACTGGAAGCAAGCCCTTGGCTACATTAGACAGTTTATAAAACTATCAACTACACCAACGGCTGTAGAAGCCACTCCACCTTCCTCCCAAGAGCCCTGTGATCCCTCTGGACCAGAAAATGAGACTCAGGACCCGGCTGAGAGCCGAGCAAAGAGGGATGCTGCATTTGGGGACGTCATTGTATCTGTTCAGTCCGTAGAGCCTCAGGGGGGCTCTCAGAGCCAGCAATGGGCAACAATGGATGACCTACTCGCTCTCACCGAGAGAATCTGCAAGCTTGAGTCGTGGGTCCATAGTCTTAGACAATATAGTAAGGACCAAGAATTCGCAGACTCGAACAAGCAAGGAAAGGCAAAGCTTACCCCAAAAGACGCAGTCTATGAACTAGATAAGTACTAGACAGGACGTCTAAGGCAGGACGCTAGGGGCCAAAGTTACTTTTCACCCATCCTGAAACGTCCTGCTGAACCCTCGATTTCGACTTTACACCGACAATCCACTTTGAGGACCAACCTCGGATAGACGTGATCCCAGCGTCCACCGTCGAAGCAAGAGCGAGGTCAAGGGCTTCACCCACGGTATGCCCCGGCCACTTCTGCTGATAGAGGGCTTGCCCCACACATAGCTGTACATTGCCCTCACGTACCCCTAGAACGCGCCTTCTGATCCTGGCGATGTCTGAGACCTGGCGACGCCCGGGGCCGTAGCGGCTCTTCCAGGGCACCTTATTGCCCTTCCAGTCAATCCTGGTGGAATACATCTGATAGTAGACCCGATCAACGTAGGGAGCGAGGGTCGCTCGTTCTGTCGCCTCCCTATGGCCCATGTGTGTTGTGAGCTCGATCCGGATATCGAACCGATCACGGAGTTCAAAGAGACGCTCTAAAAGATAGACAGCGGCATGGTCCAGTGTTTCAAATGACCCGTCAAGATCGTCTGTCTGCCAGGTCATCTCTGTATCAAGCCCGATCGCTGCAATCCCGAAGGAGCAGATCGCCTTGAGGTCGGCAATCATGGCATCAATGACACTCTTCCGCGGGGTGGGCCAACCAAGGACAACGGCCTCGACGTCCCATGAGATCGCGAGATCACAGAACGTCTTGATTCGCTCCATTGAATACTGAAGATCCCAGGAGCGGGCCATGGAGTCGATCATGAGATCGGCTGTCTGAACACCATGGGCTTTGAGAGCCTCCCAATATTCCGGTTTCCGCACGAGGCGCCATGGGTCATCAATCCAGAGTCCGAAGTCACTTTGTGCGCTCATTTTCTCCTCATCTCCAAAGTCGTAGTGAGAGATATACAATCGGCTGATCACCTGATATTGCTTCGGAATGGTAGGTAATACGGATCAGAAGACCAGGCTGGATTTCCTCTGCACCATCCGAAACGACAGATATGACCCCGGATGGTGGCATGTAGACACCTTCATCACCGTTCTCTCCACCGTCACCGAATAACGCTAACTCTTGTTGAGTGTCCGGGTGCACCAATGCAAAACGAGCCCAATCTCCATCTGATGCGTTATGGACCTCTGCGCTTATACCCTGCATCCGCATCACTTCACCAAAGGAGATATCGAAAATAGTATCTGCATTCAGAGTCGCCACCAATCTTCTGCTGCGAATGAGAAGATTGCCTGATGTTTCGCCGGTCGGTCGTAGCATGACAGGCTTGACACTGCCAGGCTCGACGGTTTCATCTTCGACAATGGCTACAACCCAACCGTCCACATCAGCGGTTTGAAAAGCATCGGCATAGCCAGGAAGCAGAGCACATCCATAATGAAAATTCACGAGCAATGGAGAACCGTCAACCATTTTGAAAACACAAAAGTTTTCTAAATCACCAGAGATGGCAGATAAACAAATCTTGCAGGTTGATGATTGCTCTCCGGACCAGTTGTTCTCATCACCCAGCATGGCCTTGGCCGCAGGCAACAAGTACCCATCAACGCTGTATAGATTCATAAAACGCCCTCAAGCAATGGTTCGGTAAATGGCTCAGGAGCCGGTGTTGGTGTAAGTATCGCCCGATCACTAAGCATGTTTCGCTGACGATTGATGCTGCGCACGTCCCGATCATAGAATTCAATATCTGTATTATTACTTAGATCACCTGAATTATAAGCGTCAATCCCTATGCCCCAGGATGCATCTGCGTATCGTATATTGCAGGAGAATACTCCTTTGTTCTCAACGACCTGTAAACCCCACGGAGCAGGTGTCAAGCTGCGTTGTGCACGCAATTGAGGCATAGAGGTCTCGCTCCCGATGACCTGCACCCTATCCCATTCATATAACATCTGCGGAGCCAAGGTCTGTCTTCTGAAGTTCCAAGTAGCTCCATAGCTTTCAATCAGGCATTCAATAGCACCCCAGCCTTCAATAAACTGAACTGGCCTGCTATTGAAGGCTTCGGTAAATAGAATTACTCGGTTATATGTCTGGTAGTCCTGTCCACCTGAATAGACACGGGAAAGTCGATGCTGAATGAAGATGATGAGCCCACCGCCAGAAGGCGCCTGCCACAGTATGATCGTACCATCGCCTGGATCTACTACAAGGTGGGCTGTGGCAGATGCATAAGAAAAGAAGAAGCTCACCATGGCACGGAACACATGGGTTCCATCGCCCAACCTTAGTGTCCATGTAGCATTCGGAAATGCTGCAGTATCTGTGGTGAAATTACCTTCTATCCACATCTGAGCGGTATTTGTGTCGAGATCCATTTCGGCTACGTTCGCCGTCACTTCATCACAATAGATCTTCAGGTTGCCCATGAAGTAATGGCGTGAGCCGCCACCCATCCTGAACACCTGCCCGTCTGCCATATATTCTATCTCTACCGTACAGTTGCTCTCCCATGTCCTTGCGATCAACTCAACCAGCGAACTCCCGATGATAAAACGAAAGAATTGACAATTCACTATTCCACCGACCGGCATGGATTCACCGGTTTCGTAGTAATAATAAAGCGCACCATCACCATCCATGGTTCCGGTGAGAGATTCAAACGACCCGTCAAGGTCAATCCGGTTTCCGCTGGCGATCGTCATTGTCCCGGAGATGCGCAACTCCTGGCTAATCCAGGCAACCGATAAACGAGTCCCGGAGAACGTGTAAGAACCGGATACAAGGAAGTTTTGATAGGTCGCGGCAGATGGATCGTTGAGCTGATAGGTCCTGCCTATGCCGGAAAACTCACACGTCGGATCAATGCCTGTACCAGTTCCAACGGCAAAGGTCCCACCCGTCTTGAGCCAGTCACCCTTGAATTCAACAGTCCACCCTCCCCCGCCAGTTGGACCAAAATAGCCACCTTGCTCCACAAAGTCACCGTTGATGACCCCGCCCTGATCCAGGATAAGCAACTCCGTCATCGCTGCGAGAAGTGTCAAATTTCTACATGCGATGGGAGCGGTGGACCAACAAAGAACAAAACCATTACCGTCTAGGAAAACGTCATCTATAGATGTTGGGACTCCGGCGCCCCCGACTCCCCCGCTCACAGCTGACCAATTGTTGGTATCAAACCAATTCTGATCAACTCCGACCCACCAACGATCTGGCATTTTACTGTCTCACCACTAATTCGAGTTTGAGAGATACAGTTTGAGGCGCAACAAAACGTAATTTAAAGTAAACATTCTCACCACCCTCCATATTGAGTAATGAGAATCCTCGAAACTCTGATACCCGGACAAGGCCGGAATTGATCGGATGAGCTCCTGCGATGTCTTCGGCGATCATTGTCGGAGCTATGGCTGCCAGCCTGGCAAACTCATCACCATTGACCGCATCTAGTATCAAAACCAAATCATTTGGCGAAAAGTCGGTGTAGTCATCAGGGATGATGCTTGTATCGCTTCCGGTAGTTGCTGTTGCCAACTCAGTGTAGACCATTTTGGCCTGTGATCTCCACAGTGCATCTGGGCCGCGCATTGCTGCCCTTTCATAAAAGGTATATGTGGCATAAGCATCAAAGGGGGCGCCCGGATCTTCATCAATGTACAGCCGTCCCCTGACAACCTCCTGTACTTGTCCACTGATGGGGATAATGGCCACCTCTTCGTTGCTGGCGATGAAGTCAAGATCGATAGTGCCAAGCACTTCAATGTGGCCTGGATAAACAAACACCCCTGCTGCCAGCAAATCAGCAAGGATCGATTCAAGCCTAATCTCCTGATTGATGGCAGAACGAAAGTTATCAACCGTTTCTGTCATCGCTGACGTATAGGTAATCAGGGCGCACCCTGCCTGCCTCAAAGCAACGATGTCATAGTGAGAATCACTTGCTACATCTCCGGGCTCCAGATGTATTCTCTGACCACGGTGAAGCCCTTCAAACCTCTGTAGGACGAGATATTCCATGTTGCCTAGTTTCCGAGATTGCGAACGAGTCGCCCTGCTCCAGCACCGACATTGGTACCCATGTCAGCCTTGTATGCGATGAGAGATGCCCCCCCGTCTCTCAATAGCTGAATGTCATAATGGGAGTCATCAACGATCGTCCCCGGTCGTAGCCTCATCATGGAGCCATCAAGAACACCCTCAAAGTGCTGGAGAATTACATAGCTGGCCATCATTCAACTCCATTTGACTGCTGTACCAGACGATTCAGCAAACGTCGATCATAGGGCCTGAGCCGTTCCAAGTCTTCCTCACTGAAAACGACTTTGGCATCACCGTGACCATTCTTGACTGCCTCCCTGGTTTCCTTTGACTCGCTCCGTACGGTCTCTATCATCTCTATTTTGGTTGCATGGAGATTGTCTTCCAGGACGTCAATAGCCTTGGTATGGGTGTCGACGATGGTCTTGGTATTGGTCAACTCAGTTCCAAGTCTCGTATCCTCAGATTGACCAGTCGTGATGAAGGTTCCACCAGACCCTACGACCAAGGCGACAATGCTCATGATCCATGTTCGCCACTTCCTCAGCGCTGAGACCTGCTCGGTGATTTTGGCGGAGCTCCTGACGAGTTCTCCCACAGCTTCGATTTCGTCAGGGTGTGAGCAGGCATGAGGGGGTTTGTTCTCCAGGCTTGCGAGCCGCTCCTTGACGCCTTCAAATCCTTCCCCTATGCGACCATCGAGATTTGAAACGGAACTTGTCAGATCAAGGATGATGCTGTTTGGAATAGGTGTGGAGGGTCCGTCTGTTCGGGTCTTGGTCATGGTGGAATGGTAGCACGAGATGGGGATGTGGATCAGAAGCTGATCCCGTACAATCCAGCCTTATGTTCATTGAGCGCGACGTTTGCCGCATTCCACACAATCCCTGCCATATTCGTATCAACAGCGCTCACTACTAAAGTGAGCGCCAATGATCCACCCGATGGCTTGATCTCAAAAAGATACTTGTGGAGATTGCGAAAGCTCCCGAGGGATCGGTGACTGAGACCAAGCGTGAAGCCTGTCCATTGAACATTCGCGGCCAATCCTACAGCCGTCACATCAAGGACGACGCTCTCCATGAAGCATTTCAGGGTACACCCATATGGGACGTCCTCTGTCCCACCTGGCCCCGTCACAGCAAGGTTGTGGGCTCCATTTTGATATGTGTTGGCCTGGGTCATTGGGAATCCCCCAGCGCCCTGTTCAAACTCCGTGGCATCCACGAGTCCATCACCATTTGACGAGACATCAATCGCCCTAATGAATGTAGTCCCACCGTCAGCCCTGAAATAACCAACATGGACACCATCTCCGGCCGCAACCACTCCTCCTAATGGATCTGGTACGGTGAACTGAGCAGAGTTTCGTCCTTCATCTGTTGGCCACACTCGTGTTGCAACCAGCACACCTCTATGATCAAGATCTGACCCATAAAGATTTGAAGGCATCCGGTCTGTTGGACCTTTTGCAAGATAGAGGTACCACCAATAACCGTCCTGGGCTATCTGGGCTATGTATGCAGGGTCAACAAAAGAAGCATTGCGAATCTGAATACCTGTCTCGCTGTGGGCATAAAGCCTCACCCCGTCGATTTCACCAACCAGTGAGAAATCCGGGGTATCCGCTCCGTTTTCATTATGGAAGCGCTTCTTTGTCGCCTGGCATACAAACTCATCACTTTTCAGAGGGACCAGATCGGATATCTGAAGCGATAGTTGCACCACGTCATCGTCAGCGATAGCACCTCCACCAGCTGGCCTGTAGAGCGCCCCAAGTGCTGCATAGCCAACGTCAGCGGCTGGTATCGACGTCGCTGTCCCTTTCTTCCAGGCGGTCTCTACCTGGTTTTCATAGCGCTTATCGAATGGGCCACCGGGAGCAAATGTCCCCAGGGCCGGATTGAAGATGTCCCTGTTTTCGACCAGAGTCGCGACCTGTACAACCCTGGCCTGGAGAAGCCACCAAGCACTCGTTGTGTCCCACGGATCTGTCAGCGTAGCTGTGGCAAGATTCAACCCGAATCGATAGTCAGAGTCGAATGAGCCAGCAGCTGGAACATCCGGAGGATTGGCTGCAACGTCCTGGGCCAGAACTCCAACAGACATCACAGGAACTCCAAGGCTCAACTGCAGAAAGAGACCCTCGGATATGTGTGTGTAGGTTTGAAGTGTCGGTAAGCCGCCCATCACGGCGTCCCTGGCACGGGACCGCAACGCCTCTACCATTGATCGTGCAAGCATCTCTTCAGCAGTCACGATATCTGTTGACACCGCTCGCTCGAGTGTACTGATAGGAATTCCATCCTGAATCATTTTACTAGCCTTCTCCTTACGGGATCGTGTCCACTGTGACCACTAACCAGGGTACTCCAGCCCCAAGCGTCTTATTGACTTCTTGAATCATATTTTCCATATCGTTATAGAAATCCAGTGGATATCCGTCATAGAACATCCAATCAAAAGCATCGCTTGGGTGTACTCCGCCAGGATGCTGATCGAATGGGGCCCCAAAGTCGCCATACCATCCACGCTCAACAACAACATAGAAGCCACGGTATTCAAATCCATTACCCTGCCAAAGGTGTTGACGACCCAAAATCCAGTTGTAGGCTTCCGGATCGTCATATGGGAATTCACCCCAGGCAGCACCTGTGAAGTCGATGGGGTGCCTCGACTCCAGGACCCTGAAAGCAACAGGGATTGGCGTCAGGATGCGACTCACAGCCCGATAGATAGCATTGGGTGCGATGGTGTCAGGCAAACTCCTGAGGCGCTCACGATATACATCATCGCTCTCACCGATGCCCCTCCCCATGTCTCGCTCAGCACCGGAAGTGTCCAGCATCGGGGAAGTCCCACCTGTAAGGTCGATTAGGAACTCAGCAGTAAACCCAAGCTCAACAAAACTCACGACCTCACAAGCACCAGCACCCGCAACCAGAGTGGGACCACCGACAACGACGGTGCTGGTAGGCTCATCAAACGATTCGATCCTTCTCGGACCCAACCCAATGTTTGGACCAGAAGTAAAGCGAACCCAAGAGTTGACGTCTCCGTCATCAAATTGATCATCTACTCCGGAATCCGTTATCTCATTCGCAACCGTTGTCGTGATCCCGGAGAGGGTCTTAGTGATACGCTCCAGGAACGCCACAGAGCGCCCCTCAGAGGCTCCAACGTTCCCATGGTATCCGACCCTCACCGATCTGATATAAACGGCGTGAGGGCCGTTCTTGCCCTCCGCAATGATGTAATCAGCCGAGACCTCTACCTGGAACTCATCAACGACGTTGCCACCAGGTCCAACGATCTGAACGATCAGAAGATCACCCTCAAGCAATATCACATCTCCATCTGTTGGAGAGGCGCGGGTTATGCTGAGTCTTCCGGTCGCTTGAACCCCACCGGACCCTGGTGGTGATGACTGAATCGAGTGAAGATAGATATACATCGCCTGGGTCGATACATCGACGGCCACAGAGGCTCGCTCCAGCATCGTGGCTATCGACTGATAGACATCAAACCCGGCTCCGTCATCCTCGTTTTCAAGTGGTTCAAGATATGCCTCATCAACTGAGGCCCTTAGGACGTTGAGGAGTTGATCTGCGGTCAATGCGGTCATGCCGGAGTCACCAAATCATTGCTGGTTCTGATGATCTGACCAGTCGTTGGAACAACATCACCCGTTGGGGCGACGACTGCATCATCAGCCACCAAGACCCCTGTGACTGACTTTGCGGCTTCGATGATGACAGCGACCTCTAGTGTTTCACCAGGTCTCAGGCCATTGACAGCAGCCACCACAGCAGCTCTGACATTTGACCATGCCGCAACGGTATCAATCCCAGCTTCATAGCTCAGATCAAGAGACACCGGCTGATATGTTGGTGTTGCACCATAGACAGTGACGACAATCCCACCACATCTATATTCCATCAACGCGAGGTCTACAGCAGTGTTCAGTAGCGTGTTCGACTGTCCGTTGACATCAGCTATGTACAGGAAAATGAATCCGTTGGGTACGCCCATCGGCTGTGAAAGCTGCTCTTCAGCAAAAGCCTGGACAACCCCAGGAACACTCAGAGCCCCAAACTCGATTGCTGAAAGAGTACCCCTCCGAACAGTCTTCCAGAATTGCCTAGCAATTGACCTATATGATTCATCGCTCTGGGTGTCTGTCCCGCCGGCCCCAACTTCAAGGTTCGTGAGCAATAACGTCGGATCAGGCTTCTCCGTGACAAACGATGTCACTGTCCCTATCGCGACATTCCCAGATGTGCCTGCCTCAACAGCCCGTCCAGAAACGGTCACAGGACCCAGGGTTGCAACCCCGAAAACAGCTGGTTCCCGGAGTTCAAACCGGACACCACCGGTCGTCTGTACGATGGACCCTGTGAGGTATGTTACCGCTCCAGCGACCAGAGATGTCCTCGTGAAGGTCAGAGGGCAATAGGCAGGAGAAGCCGTCAGACGGGCCAGATAGGGCGAGTAACGGTCAGCTACCCAACGATCAAGCGCCTCTCCTGTGGCCCCATCAAGCGTCAGATCTGATAGCCCCCGGCCAAGCTGGCGCATAACCTCCTCAACCATAGCGCTTGTTGCACCGATGACGAGGTTGATATCGCTTCCCGGGGTGTAGACCTGCTCTGGCGTTATGCGCTTCCCAACGGGTCGCGTCTCAGCTCTGACCAGGAGATCGTTTGCGCCCACCTCAAAAAGTTCAGCTCTGCTCGGAAGATCAGGCACTATCTCCTCCTATCGGCGTATCAATCGTGAGCGGTCCATATTGGTCTATCACATTGAGGCGTAACTGAACTACCCCAGGGACTATCTGACGCACAACAGCCCTGACCGAGACAACACCTGGCTCTTCAGCCACCTGCGTCTCTGCATTCTGTTGCAGCTTCCGGAGTTCTGACGGACGCAAAAGCGACTTTGCGCCAGGGTAGAGGCCATAATCCACCAGGAAGGCAAAGCCACCGGGAGATGTGGTGCAGCGTCGCAATATCCGCTTTTTGAGGTATTGTCTCCTGGTCTCAACTGCTAGGTCCCCCGTTTCGTCAACAGACAGGGTTCCGAGGGTTGCCCCTTCAGCGTCTCGAGAGACCTGTGGGTTTTTGAGATCATAGGCATCAGTCCTCTCAAACATGAGAGGGATCGGCTCGAAGTCAGCACCAAACGCCACAAATGATCCAGTGGCAGGTGATGGAAAAAGTGTGTCACCGTCATCTGTTTCGATCCCAGCAATGCTCACGAAATACGTCTCACCCTCAACAAGCTCTCCATCGAACCACAGGCGCACAACACCATCACCCTCATGTGTCACAGCCTGCAAGAGCCTCTCAGGGAATGGTGAGACAGGTCCTGTGATGGTATAGGCATTCAAGTATGAGGCGTCTGTGGGGTCTACGGGGTCAAGGAATTTGGGATCTTTGTCAAAGTTAACATCCACGGTATTTAGCGAGGTTTGCTCAATTGTCTCGACAGTGAAGGCCAGCGTTGGAACATGACCCAAAACAGTGACGCTGATTGGATATGTGTTTGCTGATGCTTCCCACTCAATGTGCCCATCAGGGCCAACCTCAACCCAGACATAAGCGTTTTCTTCAGCATCAAGAACCACATGCCTCGTCCCCCTTGGCTGTGATGCTGTATCGTCTGATGGGTGCGTCGGATCAGTGGTGTCTCCGCTCCCTCTGAATGAGAGCGAAATGAGGGTGCCAAGATCTGCAACTCCTGGCCTGGAAACCTCGAGATAGGCAACCCCTGCTATTGCACCATCGACAAGCCCTGTCACGTCAAGGTCGCTGGTGCCAATGGATGTTGGTGGGACAACTGCTGTGGCTATCACTACGTTGTCGACCGTCCAGTCTTCAAGATACCCGTGGACCCAAATATCGGCTGTCGCCGAGAAGACCCAAAATGCTTGCTCGATAACCCCCAAGGAACTCGTTGGAACCAAAATCTGAACAGGGTGCACTGAATTCAACTGAGGATTCGATGGACCTCTGGGCGCCCCCCCATTCGACTGGTGAGGAAGAAGAGAACCTCCATCAGGTCTTATATAGATAGAGCGGGCATTGGATGTCCCAGAATCCCACGCATATTCAAGAATGACAATTCTGCCACTTGCTCCGATGATACTAGACAAATCAACGTCTTGAAACGGTCCAGGAGATCCCCATGAGACAGCAGGTAATGCCGTCGCTGAGAAGTCTTCTGGTCCTAATGCTTCAGCATTGTGGTCTGTGACGTCATACCAACCCAGCAAATAAACCTTTGTGGCATTACCTGTGCTTTGAATCCATTGAACAACAGAGGCAGCGTCAGTAAAAACAATACATCCAAAAACGTTACCGATATCAGCAAAGATGGTGAATCCCCCACCACAGCCCCTGAGAGCCTGATTGAAAGGGTTTCCTATCGAGGTGTTTCCTTTTGGTCTAAATTCACAATATTCACGATCAGCAGCGAGCTCAACAGCAAATCTCCCAGTGGAACCTATCAATGACGACAGATCGAGATCGGTAAAGGCGACAGGAGCTGCCCCATCAAAAACTGGCGTCATTGCTGTTGGATTGCGGTGGTAACTCACGACTAATCACCATTTATCCGAGTTGAGAGATATGTCTGGCTTGCAGCTTTGAACTGCACTAGTGCCACCTGAAACTGTGTCAAGGTTATAGGATCTAATGCAACGGTTGCCGTCCCGAGGTTGACAGGAGCAACAGCTATTGCCGCCGCAAACTCCCCCAAGGCATCTGACAGATCAGCCAAAGCGTCAGCGAGATCGTCACCCCGAACGAAAGGCTGATCAGCGTCGGCAGTCCCGAAAACCATCGAATCAGCCGTAACGCGAAAGTTACGCCACTCCTCGTCAAGGTCTTCATCAGGAGCAACCATGATGTGAGTGACCATCGCGAACGCTTCATCGATCGTGTCTCCATTGACTTCGGCAGGAGCTCCGGCGTCATCAGTGTTGTGGAGCTGTCCGATGATCACAGAGTCTTCATTCGGATCCCCGGATGGAAACAGGACGACCACAAGACCACCTTGCCTTGGTGGCCTGTGGTGGCCCACATCGACCCCCTGAGCGTCCGAAGTGACTCTACATGCCAGAGGGAGGAGGGACCCTGCAAACGGCCCTGAGACGGCCGTCACGTCGCATAGCCACCCCAATATGTCATCCCATACGGTTGCATCAGGATCTTCATCGACTCGACCGATAGCGATCCAGCAACGTGGATCGATTCCAGGTCCAGCGATAGCCTCCCTAAATCGTGATAGATCGAATGCCCCTCGACGTGTCACGACTCCTCCCTTACGGTGATGAAGTTCATGAAATCAATTCCGAGGTTGATCCCATTGTTCGCTGAATAACGGATCATCGTCTTGGAAACTCGAAATGCGGTCTGGAAACCAGTGGCGTCTTGCAGCGACGCAAACCGGTCAGCAACGCGCCTATCCCATCCAAGCGACATGAGGTAGTCTCGCCGGCGAGAGCGACTCATGGCCTGAATGCGGGCATTCGTAACGGCTTCTCCGGAGTTCTCGGATTGCTCATCACGTTCATCAGCTTGGACCATGAGCAACTCAATGGCATCGCCGGCATCGAGGTCCAAGAGATCTGCATCCTCCGGAGGGCTGTCATAGGACCAGATATCTTTCGTGGTAAAGGAACCCGTGATCTCCTGGCGCCCAAGCTGCTCAAAGGCGTTCCGGGCGATCCTCTCCAGGACACCAGGGTCAGTGACACCTGACACGCTCATATGGCGTATGGATTCATCAGGAGTTGAGCCACTCGGAGGAACTCGGTTGGCCCTGCTTGGCCGGGGTGTCGCGTCAAGGCCGAGAACTCCGCTCGAGCGCTGTCCAGCGGCTACCGGATAGCGCCCCCATATGGCCCTCCCTCGCTCGGAGTCATAACACCTCACCTCAATCGTTGGGACCGTGATACCAAGAAGTGACCGCTCAAATCTGAGTTGCTCAATGTTGCGACCATAAACCATCCTGGTTATCCCGATGGTTTCGTACAGCGTTCTGGGCTCGATGATCATCAATCGAAACCCTCGCATCACAGGAAGAAAACCCGTCGCTCTCACGACGTCCGTGATGTGATCCCACGCTGTCATCTTATCGCCAGATGTCCTACCCCTCGTGGTCCCTCCACCTCTCCTTGTTCGACGTCTCTGGGGGAAAGCAACTCCTGGTGTCGGAACCTCACCTTCCCCGAAGAAAGCAACCTCTATGCCGTCAGTCGTCGGACCGAGGCGCCTCAGAAATTCCTGAATCCCCTGATCGATCGGGAGGGTAAGATCGATGGTTTCGCCCCTCCCCAAATCCCTATCCCTGATAGGAGCGCTCATATCCCGACACTCGAAAACAAGGATGTCGCCCTTGTCCGAATAGTCGACCGCCCAACTGTCGACGAAGCCGAGGAACTCTGTTGCTCCTGCATCGTCAGCCTGGATCACCGACGTCAACGAGCCATCGGGGCGCGTCGCGTTTTCAGACACCCCGGATTCATAATCCCTAGCCTCCCTGGAACCGATGACAAGCTGCACATGTGCAGCCCTGATGATCCGAGGGTCAAGCGGAGCGTCCACCCAGGAGATCTCAATCGTTGATGTGTCCGCCTGAGCTAACCCGTTTCGTTCGATCGTTGCTGACCTTGGGTAGATATTTCCTATCACCGTCAGATCATCAGGAGGGCTTCCTGCGACGCTCTCAGGAGCGTTCCCTTGTTCAGCTTCCTCAACCTGGCGAGCCTCTTCCAGGATGTCCTGTTCTTCATAGATGAGATCTGTGAGTTGGGATTGATATTGCTCCGGAGCAAGGCTGTCACGCCTGGTCTGAAGAGCTCTCCTTCGTTCCTGATTCTGGGCTAACCTCTCTGACGAGGAATCGCTCTCAGAGGCCGTGGGGGCCGCTGGTGGGAGTTCAAAGAATGGATCAGGGATCGCTGTCTCAAAGTCTGGCTCAGGAAGGAGAGCATCAAGTGCCGAGGTGTCTTCAAATTCCTCAACCCTGATGGTCAGGCGTACAACGGCTGATGGTCGATAGGTCGTCATGCAACCTGTCCCTCACGGCGCGGAACCAGCACCCTCGTTCCAGCGGGGTGGACACTGCCGATTAGGCCGTTTGCATCAGCAAGGATCGTCCAGTCATCAGCGGAGCCGTAGTATTCCAGCGCCAGATCGCGCAAGGTCTGTCCCTCACGGAGTTTCTCATCAGCCAGATAGTCTGATACTGCCCGATCTCTTACAGCTTCACGAGCCTCTACAGCGGCCACAGCAAGAGCCACCAGGAGGTAACTCATATCGCGACCCCAAGTGCCACCGGCAAGCAAGCTGACAACATCGTCAGTAGGTACGAGACCCAGGGGTGGAGGGTCTCCGAGGAACTGACGCATCAACGATGTCTCGCTGACAACCACAGAAGCGTATGACGACACCCCCTGAAATTGAGACATCGGCACAAAAGGAACGCCACCGATCGCTGCGACCGAAGTGATGAGGTCCAGTGTCACTGAAGCGATCGAGACACCAAGCGCGATCGACTGTGCCACGATATTCGGGAACAGCCCCCCTGGCATGTCAGAGAGCCCAGCGTTGAAGTCTGAGAGCGCTGTTGAGAGATCGGTTGTGTCTGTCGTCGAGTCGCTCGAAGCCGTCGCAAAGGGCGACGGAACAAACGATCCGATCTGAGACCATTCAAATGAGATCACCCATTCAACGACGTCCAGACGATGCCAACTGGGCTCAAACCGTTTCATGACACCGCGTCTGACCTCTGGCCCCCACCTCACCTCGACGTAGTTCCCAGAGCGCCTCAGGGTGTGGAAAATGTTGACGAGGTCTTGGACAGTCGGTGTCGTACCAGGCGGTACGATCGAATCAAATCCGCTAAGGGCAACCATCGCCCTGGCTCCGATGAAGAACCGATCCTTCAATCTTCCCCTGATCTCAGCAGTCGTTTCATCAGGACCGAGGACCTGGATCGTTGCGACAGGGTTTCCAGGATAATGGGTCCTCTCTGTCCGCTGCTCTCCTGGAAGAGCCATCGGACGATAGGGAAGAGCCCGGTCGCTCAATTCCACAGAGCGCCTTGAGCCTGTGAGTTCCTCTATAATGAAGGGCTCTGTCATAAATGGAGAATAGCACGTTGTCTCTATCCCACACTTGTCACTGAGTCCTGATGGAACCGTTCACTCCAGGTGAACGGCTGTGATGGTCAAGGAGTGCTGGGTACTATCCCGGGATTTGGGCTATATCTCGGCCGTAAGTGCCTTGAATCATATGCCACGGGAAAACACTGGTAAAATGTAGGCGTTCAGCTGAGGTGAACGGATTGACCTACCTCTACCTGGTCAAGGGATTTACAAACGATGTCTGTGTGCGAACGACAGCTTCACGAGACATCCCCTCAACAAAGTCAAGCCAAATTCGATCGGGATTGGCTTGCCTGAATTCCTGGCGAACGTTGATCGTCGAACCTCTCATATCAACGTTTGTTGATGGTCGCTCAGGAGGCGCCCCACCTGTCCCGGTCGTTCCCCATTCAGATGTGGCTCTTGGACGTCTGAATGCTTCCTGTAGTTGATCCCACCATGACCCGGCTGGCCCTGGCTCCGCTGGCTCTCCACCTGCTATGGAGAATTGCTCCATATTCAGACTGGGGACATTGAGGCCAAGCGAAGAGACAATCTCTGCTATAATGCGAAAAAGTTGACTGATGAAATCAGCGATTGCCCGTGATGCGGCGAGCAGATTGATCGCAAACTGGTGCATCGGTGGAACTATCCGATCCGTCAACCATCCAAGAATTCCAGCAACGACCCTCGCAGTGCTACCTAGCCCCCTCAGTGTTCCAGACAGCGAAGCAAGCCCTGGGATGATTACAGTTGCGATCATTGAGCCAAGAACAACCAAGAAAGGCTCAATAAATTCCCAAGCCGCCACGAGAAGCACCCAGAAATCTGAAGCTGCACTTCTCAAATCTGCCATGACCGGCTCGAGTGCCGCCCAGATATGAGATCCAACCCTCTGGAAGGTAGCGTACACCGTAGCTCCGAGAGTGAAGATGGCAGCTCCAACTCCAATAACGATTGGGATAATCCAGGACAGAGCTGCACCTGCTGCTGCAATGACGGCTGAGAGTGCTCCCCCGCCAGCTGCTGCTGCGGCTCCCCCTCCACCAGCTGCTGCAGCTCCCCCTCCTATCCCAAGCATACCAGCCAGTCCTGAAAGGCCGCTGATAGCCGATAGTGCCCCACCAAAAGCCATGAACATTGGCCCGACGATCTTCGATATTACAGTGACAGCGACAATCCCCTTAGCGATTGCTTTCATTGCTGGCATGAGCTCCCGGACCCTAGCGATCATGGAGTCAATCCTGATAACGATATTATCCATGTTCTCGCCAATGGTCGTGAAAACACGATGGACCCGATCAATGACATCAGTGAGGACATTCCCAACGGATGCACCTAGGTATTCCATGACGTTTTCCAGGTTGTCTCTGTAACGGAGCAACCAGTCATTCACTCCTCTCAAGGCATCCCTGACTACTACAAATGCAGGACCACCGAAGATCCTTGAAAAGTTCTGCATGATATCTGAAAAAGCACTCGTGACACCGATCCATGTCGATCCAAAGGCTTCTGCGGCTGGACCACCAAGGCGCTCGAAGATGTCCATGAGACGAGCTGCAGCTTGTGCTGGTTCTTCAAGGGCCATCTCGTTCCACTCCCGAGTTGACTCGGTGATCATCCTCATTGATCTAAGAAGTCTGAACGTCTTGACGTCTGTCCCAGCAACACCAGACGCCATCATGCTGATATCACGCCCAACCTGCGGAAGATCGATCCTGAGGGCTTGGGCCACACTCAGGGTGTTCTGTGACATCCTGAGGATATCGTTCATGGCGACCCCAGCGTTTCTCATGGGACCATAAGCCATCGTGAAAACATCAGCGACTTCCTGAGCTGTACCAGGTGATTCGATAGCGATGTTCTGGATCTCACGATACAAACCATGCGCTTCTTGTCGGGCTCGACCAAAACTGAAACCCTCAACTTCAGACATGATCGTTCCGAGAGACAGGGTCAGCGTCTCAACAGTCGAGTTGGCCTGACCAGCATATTGAACGAAGTCCCGCAAGACATTGGTGACAGCTCGTACCCCTAGATAGGTCCCTGCCATGGCTGTTAGACCACCAACAACCCTCCCGATCCCAAGAGAGCTCCCCCTCAGCCGACCACCCAAACCACTAAAGGCCCCTGAAATAGCATTGAGAGATGAACGTGCCCTGGACTTCGCTCGCTCGAAATCTCGGGCAACCTTGGCAGCTGCCCTCTCAGCTGATTTTTCCACCTTCTTGGCTGAAGCTGCAGCCTTATCAAGCTCCTTCTTGAATTGCTTGATTTCCTTTTCTGCTTTTTTCGTTTCTTTGGTGAGCTTTTTCGCATCAAGGGTGAGCTCAGCCTTCACATCATAATCAGCCATGGCTCATTATCTCCAAGGCCAATTAGCTGGCCCAGCTGTTGGCCCCCACAAAGGTTGATATGCCGATCTCGTGCCAACCCTTATGAGAATAGTCACTCCTCGACGGACAACAACAGGATCAGGAATGGCGCGACCATCAACGAGACGCCCACCAACAATGCGTTTCTTGAGGTCTTCAAAGGCCGCAGTCAGGGCTCTCGCTGTAGCCTCAGAACCACCACGATCGGGATGTCCATCAAACATCTTCTTTCTGCAAGCTCGACAGAGGTCTTCAGCGGTGTCTCCTGGCTTCACACCAAGCAGTTCCCAAGGGTCTGAAGTGTTCATAGCTCAAATATATCACTTGTTGGCGCCAGAATCGCCCCTGAGGGCTCTTGTGGTTCACTGTTGGATATTGGGACGTCCGGAGCAAACGTCGCTTAGGAGGGCTCTCAGAGGCCTTTGCGACTATCGTTTGAAGGTGGGGGCTCCGAGTTCCCTTCCGCCATCTTCCCTGTCCACGATGTAAACACCAGGAACAAAGGTGAGGGCTTCAGCGACAGCGTATGACCCATCCGGGTTGCGTTGTTGAGTCGTCACCTGCACAACACAACCAGCCCCACCCCTGATCTGCATAGCCTTCGTGCTCTTCATCCAACCCTCGCTTTCGGAGCTGGCCTTGCTAAGGAGATGGAACATATCGCCATATCCAAACACCTCAAGATCCCTCACGGTTCTCTTTGCTTTGTTGGCATCGCTGTTATTGAGTGTTTTCGGGATGGTCATTTTTTTCAATCCTTTCAGTCCTCAAAAGTTTCTATTGGTAGACCAGATGCTTTTTTCTCTTCTTCGAGCAACTTTGCAAGAGCCTTCAGATACTGCCGACGCTCCCAGGTCGGCAAATTCATGGCTCTGTCATATCCGGATCGTCCGTATCTCGTCATGAAAGCTACTCTTCCGAAGATGTCCTCAACGAGGTTTGGTCGCCACTCTTCCCAGTAACGAATAACCTCAAGCCAAAAAAGACAAACAAAAAAACCATCTTCCGCGTTTGGCTTTCTCAGTTCTGGATCACCTTCGCTGCGGATAGGGAGCGCGCCATAAAACCCGCGCCTTCACCCGAACAATAGGTCATGTAGGCAATTCCGACGGTCAACCGACCATTGGTCCGGAAAAGTTCCCACAGAGTTCTGCGTTCGTCGGTTGTGAGAAGGCGACCATTGAGCGTCCTCAGCGCCTCTTTCCCGAACGCAACAGAGAGCGCCTGTTGAGAAATCGAGAATTCCTCAGGTCTCTCACCCTGCTCGTTTCCCACAGACACGTTGATACCGCCTGCGGCCTGATAGGCTCGAAGTTCCTGAGCACTATCCAGCTCTTCGATTCCGATCTTGACTTGCTCTGTCAAAACCCCTTCCAGGCATTGGGCAGGCCAGATCGGGAACTCAACAAGCGTTCGTGGAAGACCCTTGGCATCTTCACCACTTGATGAGGATACCCTCGCCATGATCCTATCGATCTCAGTCGGGCTGTAAGAAGGTTCCGCTTCCTTGACCTCTTCCTTGGGTGATTGTTCTGAACGTGGCAGATGATGTTGTCCCATTTTCTATCCTCGTGTGTGAGAGGGTTGTGTGAGGTGCCCGGGCTCAAGCGGTCACACGCAGGGAAGGAGACTTGCCCCACCACAAGTGCCCGAGCATGCAAAGCGACTTTATGCCGCGATGATCTGATAGTCGTCTGAGGAACCTTCGAGCGGGAATGTCACATATTCGGCTTTGCCACCGATCCCTATCTCAAGGTTACCAAACTTGCAGTCTGGAAGGATGACCCTCCGGTTTCCGTCTGGGAAACGAAGAGTCGTAACGATCTGGATAGAGTCTGTGATCGTCCCTCTCGTGATCTGATTGATCCGATCCACGAGATCGAGGATCTTCGCTTGCCTTGAATGGGCCGTCAGCTTGAACGAGCAACCCTTGAAGTCGTCGTCCTTCTGCTCGGTGGTCTGTCCCAGATAGCCTTCAGACTGAACGTCTCGCTCGAAGGTGACGGTCATGTCCTTGACATCTGTGAACTCGTCTCTGACGCCTGTGATGGCGCTGACGACGTTGACCGATGTTTGCTGTCCTTTGAGTTTACGTGCCACGGTTCAACCTCCTCTACGCCGCTTCGGCGATGACAACGCCTTCCCCTACTTCGCTGTCAATAATTAGTGTGTCCATCGATGAGAGCATCCTGATCCTGACCTTCCAGGAGAAGATCCCGAGGGCTTCGTAATCAGGATGTGAATCGGTATTTTCCTCGATCTCATAAGCGCTGATTCGCTGGGAGTTTGGGTCCTTCCGAGACAGCCACTGCTCAAGCAAGCCGACCATGGAAGACAATGCTCCGGCCCTTCTGGCGTCCGATCCAAGCTTCTTGGAATAGGGCTCCAGCAAGAGGCCCAAAGAGTCCTGGGAATAGTCGGCAAACGCCCGACGCTTCTGGGTGGTTCTCCCTGCTGTCAGGTCGGTTGTCACGTCGCTCTGGAAGGTCAGTGACCCACCACGCTCCACCTTTGGTACACAAAGCCCAGCGTCCTTGAAGGCGGTGTACAGGGCTGCGTTATAGGTCTCGGTGACCACCTCGAGACCGTCAAGGAAGGTCAGGAGACCAGTGTCCTGGCCGATGTTCTGTTCGGGATTCAGGGCCGTCCTGAGATATGCCAGTGGTCCATCACCCCGGATCGTGATCTGCCCATCAGCCGTGAAGCCGACTCCACCTGCGGTCCCAAGCGAGGCGATCTCAGGGATGGTCTGGAGAAAACCCCTGTGGGTATAGAACACCCGATCGGAGCGGAAGTTGTCCACTTGAGTGATCGCCGTTGCTGCAGCCAGACCAAGCGCTGACCCTGTGATGAACTTCCGTCCGAAGCTACCCGAATTGGAAGCATCGATAGCGTTTTGACGACCCTGTCGAACGATGTTATCTGAGCGTCTCGCACACAGAGAGACGTTGACCTCTCTGGCAGCGCTCTCAGGGTCAAGAGATGAATCCCAGGCGTCTGCATACCTAGCGTCCACCTGAGCCTCTGTGAGGGCTGCTGTGAGGTTGCTTGGGTTCGTGACCTCAACCATTCTCCCGGTTGGGAGATCAACAAGAGTCGTCACGGTTCCACCAGCGGCTCCTCCGAGCGTCCCAACGTCATTCCCTGGTCTGACCTCGACATCCTGGGTCGCGTCATTTGGGTCTGCTACGGTACCCTCTGGCCATGTGATCGTCCTCATGACCGTCCACTCGTCACCACCGGCGTTCTGAACTCTGGTACCGGCAAGAACTGAGAAAGCATCACCAACGTTGGCGGTGACGGGCGTCCCTGTCGTGAATCCCATGGAAGTCGCTGGTGTCCCGACAACATCGTCAACTTGCACGGTACCGCTTGATGAGCCCGTCCGATAGACAACGACTTGACCAGTGACAGCGTCAACCTGAGCCTTACCATTGATGGCAAGAACAGCAGCAGACTCAATCAGAACGACCATTTCAGCGCCGGTAATATCGTCGACATTGGCAACGTTTCCGGTGCCAGGTGTGGTGGCTGCAGCATGCCCGATGGCTGCCAGAGCACCAACTGTGACGTCTCTGAGGGTGAGACCCCCACCGGTTCCGGCTTGGATGCCGACCAAATCGATCTCACCAGCATTGACGGCGGCACAGGTATAGCCCATGAATGCGTTGATTCGAGCTACAACTTGCGCAGCTGTCTGGTCTCCGACCTGGAAGGTGACAATCACCTCTGGAAGGGCATCCACTTGAATGCCGATCTGCTCGCCACCAACAAACGCTGTTGGTCCGGGAGCAAAGCCAGCACCTGGAACGGTGGCCACAACCGCTGAAAGAGCCGTTGAGTTTGCAGGCCCACCTGAGTCAGTCGTCACAGACATCTGATCGCCGTCTGCGAGGGCAAATGTCTGTGAATCGCTCCTGAGAGCCGCGGCAAGAGTAAACCGGACATCACCGACTGAGGTGTCAACTCTGACGATGATACGCCGTGGTGGCTGCAAGCCCTGAAGCTTGATCCAACCATTGCCGTTCCAGCTTTCGGTCAGATGGATTCGAGCACAGGGGTTCTGGTGGAGAAGCGACCCGTAGGTGTATCCAAATCCACCGAACCTCGTCTCAAGATCTTCATCACCGAAGATCTCTGTCGGAGTCTCGAAGTCTCCATCTTCAAACTCGGCAACGCACATCAGCACGCCGTTTCCGGCACCCTGAGAAGGAGTGCTAGGTGTTCTGTCGATGAGCCAGATTTGTTCCAGGGCTGTGAGCTGCTCGACTGTCGGGCTATCTGTTGACCGAACTACAAACGGCATCATTCCTCCAGTTGCTCGTCATATGGCCCGGGATCGACCGGGTCATGCACACAAGCAACGGCTCTGATTGACTGAATAAGCGTTGCTCGCCTTAGCGAGACAATAGCACAGTTTGCTGCAACAACGCATCTCAGACGACGCTCGTTGCGTTGAGAGAACATCCCTGAATCATCAAAGCGAGTCTTTCCTATCGCAAACTCACATGATTGACCAAAATACAGATCAGGACCCTCCACCACGATAGCCGAGCGTCCCTCTTCCGGCGAGAACATCGATGAGAGAGCTCCCTCTATTGCTTGCCTATCGGGGTCCTTGTCTGCCCAGAAATCGACTTGGAAGACGGTTTCTGCTTCCCCTGTGACCCAGAGACACGTCTGAGGTGGTTCACCCGTCCACCCAACCATGTGATCAAACGATCCAAGGGTATCCTCCAAGGGAGTCGGGCTGATGCATTGATCGTGATCGGTTGAATCAACTTCCCCGATAGAGGCGCAAGGATAGTCCAACTTTTCCTCAGGACGGGGGAAGTGGTCCAGAACCTTGTTCAGATGGAAGTCACTGTCGCGTGGGTCTGAGCCACCATCAACACTGAATTTGATGGTCATGAGGTATGCGGCAAGCGCCTCTCTCATTGCCACTGTCGGCCCCATTTTACCAGGGAAGGCCTCTGGCATTGAAGGAACGCCCGACCGGACGATGTCACCAACGGCCATGATTCTATTTTACACCGATCTCTCGAAGTTCAGCGACAATCTCTTGCTTGATAATTTTCTGGCGCTTGAATTCCTTGATCGCTCTGGCCATAAAGTGTCGCGGCTTGATACCCTGCTTATTCATCTTCCTGGCAATCCTGAGCGCGATCTCCATGGCCTCTTCCGGGCTATCAGCCAAGCCCTTTCGATAAGCCCAATCTGCCAGGGGCTGTAGAGGCGGAAAGTGAGGACGGGCTCCGTATTCCATGAAAGCAGCATGGGGCGCGTCTGCAGACACGATCGCCCCCTTCGGTGTCGGAGTAGTCTTCACTGATCGGGTGAGCTCACCGGTGTCTTCCGGGGCATAGGGTTGGGTATTCTTGATGGAGTCAACAACCATGCCCTCGAGACGATATGCTGCAGACTGTAACCCTCGCAAAGCAGCTTCCTCGGCTTCTTCGCCCATTTTCCCGATATCAGCTGCGAAGCGCCCTATGCTCACTTTTTTTGCCACGACTCACCATAATCGAGGGATCGTTCGGCACGAAAAATAGAAACTCCTTCGGATCATCGCCAGACACGATCCCTAGTTTTACGAGGTGTGCCGTCTCTCTGACGGTCTCCATCGGCTCGCCTAAGGACAACCCTCCAATCAACCTTGGTTGGGCGCCTCTCCGGAGCCTTGGCCAGCATGAATCGCTTTCTCCTGGTTGTTCCGTCACGTTGGTCAATCCGTTGCTCAATGAAGACCTCGTCAGCGTCATCAACGGCAACACCAAAGAGGACATCAATCTCGTCCTCGGTCAGACGAGGTGAGAGACCTGTCAGGACAACATCACCTCGCTCAGCAGTGCCCCCAGAAGCCAGCTCACGGTCCATATATCCCAGGGGCTCTGTCCTAGGTGTCGGGACAATAGCGACGTCTCTGACGGTCTCAGCCGCCCCACGGCCTATCTCTCCGCCACTCCACCGAACAGTCACTGAGTGATAGGTGTATGGACGAGCACCCAAGTCGGTTGCGATCTGACGGATACCGTCAACAATGCCTTCCAGGCCTCCCACAAGTGAGCAACCCGATGGAGGTCTTTCACTCAGATTGCTGTCATAGATCGGTGGGGCTGGCCCGCGAGGATTCTGAGTGTGATCATCAGATGACATCAGCCCACGACTTGACCGTTTCGTGATCCGCCAATGTTGCTGCGGTACGGATTGAGAGCCGCCCCAAAGTCGTCTGCCAACTGTCGCTTCCAGTGCTCCATCTCACCTCGAAGAGACGGTATCTCCTCAGGGTTGAGCGTGATATCTCCGATCTTTGACGCTTTCAGCCTACACCGGGCATCGCCTATCTGATCCTCAATACACTTCAGCTCGGTCAGATCCCGACGTACCAGGTTGTTGCCTTCATCGCTGAGTCGATCAATCGCATCGTTGATATACCAGTTTGGCTCGATATGGGTTGGGAATGGAACACTCCACATGAGCGCTAGGTCTTCCCAGTTTTGGAAACCAAGATATCGACGCACCAAAGACCGCTCCTGCTCGTTTAGGGCTGCCAACCTATTACTCCTTGATCCCCTTCAAGCGCCCTCTCATCTTCGCAAGACGAGCTCTCCTCTTCCGTCGCTCTTCATCCCTTGGTGACGGTCCAGGACCCTTCTCTGGCTTTCCTGCCTTCTCAGCAGCCTTGCGAGCAGTCGACAGGGCTATTGCAACAGCCTGTCCTTTCTTGCGTCTGGTGAGGCGCTCTCTGGCGATGTTTTTGGAGATCGAACGCCTGCTATATCCCTTCTTGAGTGGCATCGGTGCACCCTCCTTATCTCTGGGTACCCACCGGAATCACGATACCGCCAGCTTGCCGAACAGCTTCGACAGAAATCTGATGATCGAAGAACTCTTTCCCTTTCTTCATTGGAACGACGTTCCCCCTGATAGCCATCCTGATGTCATTGGTGAGCCTGTATTTTCCACTCAGCTGGTCTGCAGACCCCCGGACCTTCCATTGTACGAGACGGACCTCTGATACCAGGTCACAGTCCACAGCATGGCCTGCAATGCCTGCCGTGATGCTTGTGCTGTTCGTGATGAGAGTGATCTCCTCTTTCCCCTTATCCCCTTTCAGGAATGGATCTGAATCTGGCTGGAGTGGCAAACCAGTTGAGTCACCACCGACGATAGCGTTCAGCACGTCTTTCGGAGAAAGGACGATCTCTTTTGGCTGAGGAGGTGGCTTGAATGCTGCCTTGACTGGCGCCTTGACCTCGGCAGGCGG